>CDZK01023959.1_pt1 | contig 196671 bp, 179 predicted proteins | sample 557401 | NCBI WGS metagenome assembly CDZK01 (sample SAMEA3182108, study PRJEB8094) | gut metagenome | biome: human; feature: gut; material: Stool; isolation source: human stools | place: Canada | collected 2013-04-25 | reverse complement strand
GAAATACCCTATCGTTATCAAGTCTTGGCAGGATAACTGGGAAAGGCTTACTGAATACTTCCAGTTTACGTCGGATATACGACGTATGATTTATACCACGAATACAGTCGAGGGCTATCACCGCCAAGTGCGGAAAGTGACAAAAAACAAGGGCGTGTTCCCTAACGACACCGCCCTTGAAAAGTTGGTTTATCTCGCTTACCGCAACATACGCAAGAAATGGACCATGCCCATAGCCAACTGGGCGGCCATCGCACAACAATTAGCGATAAAGTTTGGAGACAGATTTAAATTGTTGTAACTTTACGCTCGTCGGGAGTGCTGGTGCACCCCCTTGGCGCTGGCCGATCCCCGACCGATGAGCTTGGAAGAAAACGCCGCATGACACAGTTTATTTTACGTCTCCGAATATTTGTGCATTTAGTTCTACTCTTTTTTCATGTATGGTGTGATTCCACTCGGTTTCACGCTTTTTTATGTCTTTTCCTTTCCTTTTTACGACAATGGAATGATTGTCGTGTATTCCACCTCTAATTATTCCCCTTTCACCCAGTTACTTCTTACTTTTATACCGTATTCGTGACATCAAGACGGTTGTCACGAATGGAGAACTTAAATATTTACTAATCACCTGTATTGGTCGTATTTTTACTTTCGCAAATTGAATTTCAAATTTAATAATTCATACGGTATGAAAGAAAAAATCTTAGTAGCACTAAAAACGAAGTATAAAACCTTTGGGTTTGGTGATAAAGCGTTTGACGGGGTGGCTGACTATTTATCTAAAACCGTAGCTGAAGAAAGTCAAATAGAAACCGCTATTAGTGGGGGCGAAGGACTTTTAAAAGCTTTTCAAGAGGACATTGATACTGTTAGAAACGAAAAATCGGGTCTACAAAAGCAATTGGACGAATTGAAAACGAAAATCGAGAATCCTAATTCTAATCCTGGCCCAAATCCAAAACCGGAAGATAAGGCAGACATGGCAACCATCATTGCGAATGCAGTGAGTGCTGCTGTCAAGCCTCTTTCCGATGAACTCGCTCAGTTTAAGGCTGAGAAGTTACAGGCTACCCGACAGGAGCAGATTCTTGCAAAGGCTAAGGAGTATGGTATTCCCGAAAACTACGCTAAGGGGTGCGCCATCAAGGACGATGAGGACTTGGATGTTTATTTCAAGGACTTGATACAGGAGTTCGCAAATGACGGCTTCAAAGGCGTAACCCCTCCCGAATCAGCAGAAACGAAGATTGAGAAAGAATCTGAATCTATCGCTAATATGATTGATGAGGGACCGAAAACTATTGTTGAACAAAACAAAAATTAATTATGTCAGCAGGATTTAAGTATGACTTGGCTCCGCCTATTGAACAAGAGGAACGCTACGATGTCCAGACTAGTATTCGTAGACGTGGCTCGTTCAAACTCGACACGCAGAACCTTGTCGTGGGAAGTTTTCTTCCCGGATTTACACCGATTTGTGCGGACTTGAAAAACAAGTTCTCTTATGCGGTAATCAATGTGAGAGTTGTAGAAGCCTATACCACTGATGGAAAGGCTTTGTCTATCAAAGTAGCCAAGAACTCTTTGGCTTATGTGGGCATGTTTGTTGGAAGCGGTACGAAAGGTGCGGAAGTAACGGCTATCGACAAAACCAACAAGAAATATGACGTATTGACCATTAAGGCTGCTTTCGGTGAAAATATCGCCAAAGATGCCGTATTATTCAATGCGGTTGCAGTTGATGGTTTAAATCAAAAGCATGTAGCTAATTCGGCCTTGTTCAACCGTACAAAGGTTGAGGACGGAATTACACTGGTTTCATTGCTTCGTACAGCCGCAGAAGTTGAGCCTTCAAAATTGGTTATGCCGTTCTCCGAGAACGATAAAGCCAACATGAAGGGATGGTTTGAATTTAACGAGTAAGGAGGTAGGATATGTTTTTAACGATTCAAACATTAAAGTAAAAGCCGAAAAAATCTGGCTTTACTTCTCGGCAATTTATACGTGAATTAATTGAAGTCTAATAACTTTTCGCATAAATCACGTAAATCATACCTCAGTTCAGATATATTTTCACTACACTTCTGTGTAATTTGTATCACTTCATTTAGAGCCATATCTTCTAACTCTTTGTTGGCTTCATTTGCAATTAAGTTACTTTGTGCAAGTCGGTATGTACCATGGTTTCTCGTTATTATTCGAACTTTGTCGTAAAAATTTGGTGTATACACGCATACTAAACTATCTAATCTATGAAGTTTCTTTTTATCTCTTTTATAGTTCTCATTATTTTGGATAATAGATGCTTTTTTTGTTGTATCTATAGAGCTTGAAGTCAAAGAAATAGCATCCTCAAAATAATTTAATAATTTAACAATCTCAACAATTGCATTAATTTTGTCTTGATTCTGTTTATATCGTTTTTCATCTTCTTTGAGATAGACTTCTTGTTTAAATTTGTCCTTTTCTCTTTTTCGTTGTGCTATATTATTAATAATTACACCCAAGAAGGTCAAGAGAACTCCTATAATTACACCACTGAAACCTATAATTGCTACTTGAATATTTGTGTCATGAAAGTTCATTTGTTGTATTTTTTTAAAAGCCTACACTCGGTTTACGACCTATGCAAGCGTTTGGTGGTTATAAAGCTAATAAAATTAGTATTCGGATAAAGAAATTAGTAGATATTAATAAACCAAAGCCAATAATTGTTTTTGTAATTTTATTATGTTGATAAATAGGGTATTTTAAAATTCCTCCATATACAAACTGATGCGCCACTTTTTTAGCCATCCAATATCCTATTCCTATTAGTACAGCTCCAATTCCGAGTCCAAGCACATATCTCCTTTCAATAGGCGCCTATTCTTCCAATGTTCTGATTTAAGTAACTCGGGGTAACTCTTCTTGGAGTTTGTAGAATCATCTTTGTAATTGTTGTCTTCAGTCATCATATTATTAGAGTTTATTTCAATTACCATAAAACAGCTATAGGTTTGCAACCCATTTTTTCGGATTTCGTGTGAGACCAAGTAGTCAATGGTAATACCGGAAAACTCAAATTCGAATATAAATTTACATACTCAAATTTTACCAGTATCTGACACGTAGCTTGAATGTACTTGCCGAATCGTTCAATATCAATCAAAAGGTGGGATACTATTCTGCCCGCAAAACCTTTGCCCATTTCGCCTTTGAGCTTGCATCTCGGATGGGTTATAGGAATCACTTATTTTATATAATCTAACTTCACCACAATAACCCTTATTTTTTGGTCTGTAAGATCTGTTTTGATTTTGGCGATATGCCAATCATCCGGAAAGAAAATAAAAAACTTGTCAGGTGTCGAATCATAGAAAAGAGTTTTATTGTTATCGTATTCATAATGGATTACATCAGGACGATATTGAGAATTAGACTTACTTGTTTCATGGTCTATGATACCGAAACGTTCAGTACCTTTTACTACAAATTGGAAATCAATATGCTTATAATGGCTCTCGCTTTTACGCTTCGATAAATCACCGTTCTCGCTGTCCTCTACGCTGGCAATAAGTTTTGTACCCTCAATAGTATATTTCCCTTTCTCTATTGTAAGCAAATCACGAGTCGAAAGCCACTTAAACATTGCCTTCCACTGTTCAGGATTCTTTTTATATTGAGTATAGAATTCCACGACATTCACACTTTCATGCGGTGTAGCCATTTTGAAACCATTGCGCCATTTTCCGCTGTTAACCCATTTCAAAGCTTTCTTCTCCAAAGCTTTATCAGTACAAGGCTTGGTATAAACTCCCTGTGCAAAAACCATGACAGCAAAAATCATCATGGCAAAAAAAACAAACTGCCTTTTCATAATTTTGTTATGTCACTATTTATATATCAAAATACCATTAGCATATAGAGAATATGCAAAAGTACTTAAAACATGATGAATAACCAAAAAGAAGATACCATGAGTTATGGCATAACTGGGCTGTTGGTCATGTTTTGGCCTATTTTTTATTTTGTATAGCTGCAATATTCCCTATAACAACACATTCGGGATGGTATAAAAGAGTGATAAGAAAAGGAATCGGTAAAAAAAGTAAAATTACGGTAACGCTGTCGATTTTATTCTTGCTTGTATTGGTTACAGGAATTATTTTATTGGGAGTGAACGGAGCAAACGGAGCAAATTCCGATATGGGATTATGGTACTATAAAAATAAGAATTTCCATACTCTGTCAGTTTCTTTGTTTACGTAAAATAACACTTGTTACTACTACCGTAAAAAACCCAAAAAAGGTAAAAAGGTTTTGCTTCTACGTTGTAGGCTGTTAACTTTGAAATATCAATATTTAAAATCATAAAAGCATATGAAAAAATTAATCTTATCTCTTGCACTTTGTTGTGCAGCTACTAATTTCTTTGCGCAGAATACCGACCCTGCACAATTGGTCAATGAAGGTAAAGCCGCACTTGAATCTAAGAATTATCAACTGGCATTCACAAAATTCAGCACTTATTTGACACAGACAAATAACCAAGACTCTGTAATTGCTTTTAACTGCGGTGTTTGCGCCGATAAAATTAAGAAGCCTGCCGATGCTTTGAAATACTTTGATATAGCTGTACAGAAAAAGTATAACTTAGCCAATGCCTATATTGGTAAAGCCGGTGCATTGAAGGACTTGAAGAAAAATGATGAATATGTTGCTACTCTGAAAGAAGGCCTGGAAGCAGTCCCGGGAAATAAGACCTTAACAAGAATGTATGCTACTTATTACGTGAATCAAGGTATTGTTGCACAAAAAGCTAAAAAGGTTGATGAGGCAGAAGGTGCTTTCAAACAAGCTCTTGCAATCCAGCCGGATAATGTAAACGCCCTCAATAGCTTAGGAGTATTGCTTTACAGTCAAGGCGCCGCTACATTGAATACAGATGCTGAAAAGGCAAAAGGACAATTCAAAGAGTCCAAGGAGTATCTGGAAAAACTTATTCCATTGTTGTCTCCGAGCAAACCGGCTCAAAAGAAAATGATAGACAATGCCAATACAATGCTGAACTTTATAAATACTCAGTTATAAAACTCACATACATAAAACATGAAAGAGAGACAGTCCAATCAAGGTCTGTCTCTCTTTTTATCATACTCTGTTTTTGTTCTTCAATTATTTACTTCTCTTTAAAACCATTGCTGTTCGCGCCGGAATATAGAGTTTCAGCCATTCTTTCTTATCTTTCTTGTACAAAGGATCTGAAAGGGTGAAATGCTTCACTGTGTCATCAGTCAGTCCATAGCCACCATAATCCGGATTATCGGTATTCAATATAACCTCATAAGAACCGGCAGGAACCAAGAATCCATAATCGGTGAAAGACTGCTTGGGATTAAAGTTAAATACAAATACTAAATCCTTACGCATATACGCCAATACCTGATCTCCGTCATTATGCCATATTTCCTGAACCGGCGTAGCTTGGAAATTTTTCATACTTTTGATAACTTCCAACATGGCGCAATCAAAATCACCCAGATAATGATATGCCAAATTTTTATTATCTACCAAATCCCATTGACGGCGGGCATATTTGCACGACCAACCATTACCTTCACGAGGAAAGTCTATCCATTCGGGGTGACCGAACTCATTACCCATGAAGTTAAGATAACCGCCATTGATAGTCGTTGCCGTCAACAGACGTATCATCTTGTGTAAGGCGATGCCACGATTTACAGTATAGTTTTCATCACCCTTCTGCATGTGCCAGTACATATCGGCATCTATCAGACGGAAAACAATCGTTTTGTCACCAACTAATGCCTGATCATGACTTTCCGCATAAGATATTGTTTTCTCATCCTGACGACGGTTGGTCACTTCCCAAAACATGCTGGAGGGTTTCCAGTCTTCATCTATTTTTTCCTTGATAGTTTTGATCCAATAGTCGGGAATATTCATCGCCATGCGATAATCAAAGCCATAGCCGCCATCCTCGAATTTTGCAGCCAGTCCCGGCATTCCCGATACCTCTTCGGCAATGGTAATTGCTTTAGGATTAACTTGATGAATCAGGCGGTTGGCAAGTGTCAGATAGCAAATGGCATTGTCGTCCTGATGGCCATTGAAATAGTCTCCATAGTTGCAGAATGCTTCGCCTAAACCATGGCTATAATACAGCATTGAAGTCACGCCATCGAAGCGAAAACCGTCAAAGTGATACTCTTCCATCCAATATTTACAGTTGGACAGCAAAAAATGAATAACTTCATTTTTTCCATAGTCAAAGCAAAGCGAATCCCATGCCGGATGTTCACGACGGGCACCCGGATAGAAATACTGGTTCGGATCACCGGCAAAGTTACCCAGCCCTTCTACTTCATTCTTCACTGCATGGGAGTGAACGATGTCCATGATAACAGCGATACCCATGCTATGGGCTGTGTCAATGAGTTCTTTCAGTTCGTCCGGAGTACCGAAGCGGGAAGAAGCAGCAAAGAAACTTGATACGTGATACCCGAAACTGCCGTAATATGGATGCTCCTGAATAGCCATAATCTGGATACAGTTATATCCATCCTTTACGATGCGTGGAAGAATCTTTTCCTGAAACTCTCTGTAACTGCCGACTTTTTCCTCTTGTTGCGCCATACCGATATGACATTCATAAATCAACAATGGATTAGTGGCGGGCTTGAAAGTTTTCTTTTTCATCTTATACGGTTTCTCCGGCGACCATACCTGTGCACTGAAGATTTTGGTTTGTTCATCTTGAACAACCCGATTTGCCCATGCCGGAATACGTTCGCCGCAGCCACCGTCCCAATGCACCATTAGTTTGTATAAGTCACCATGCTTCATGGCGCCGGCCGGTAGTTTTATTTCCCAGTTTCCGTTTGCTTTACGTTTCAGGCTGTATTTTTTCTCCTCTTTCCAGTCATTAAACGTTCCAACCAAGAAAATCTGAGTGGCATTGGGAGCCCATTCGCGGAAAACCCAGCCTTCATCAGTGCGATGCAGGCCAAAATAAAGATAGCCGGACGCAAAATCCGATAATGTTTGTTTTCCTTTGTTGGTTAATTCCGCTTCTTTTTCAGTAGCATGTTTATGACGTCCGTTTATGGCATCTGCGTAAGGCTCCAGCCAAGGATCGTTCTTAATCAAATTCAATGTTTCCATAAAGGATTAATTTGAGGTATTTGATATTATGCTTTAACTTTCACAATTACTTTTTTCACACCATCCGGAGTGATGCCGGGAGCGTGTCCGTCTTGTGGAAAGAAAATAGCAAACATGCCCGGTTTAACTTCGATATAGCTCTCTGCCAGACCGGAAAAGAAAGTAATATCTTTCTCTGCATTGTAGGGAGCATCTGCCGGAACGCAATCTTTTGCGGCGGTGTAGCCCATTATTTCAGTACCAGACAGAGGAATCTGGATGTCAATAAAATCCCTGTGTGTTTCCAGTTTGGCATCTTCCTTTGTTTTCGGTTTGGTTTGCGCCACATTTACGAGCAATTCTTTACCTTTAAGCTCCGTTTTTCCCACTTCCAAAGCGTTCAAATCGTGTGATTTCAAAAATTCAATGGCTTGTGCGAATAAAGGATTCAGCGAAGCATATTTCTCTATGTTTTCAAGTCTGTCTACTACCATAATTCAAATGTTTTAAGTTAGTTATAAATAGGTAATTATTCAAAGTCGTCTATTGTGTAATTCACAAAGTCTGAAAAACGTTTCATCTGTTTGAAAATATCATCTGTACGATCCAGAAAGTCCGGAGCCAGAAAGAAACTGTCCGGTTGGCTGCAGGCAACGGTATACTCCTTGCACTGCAAGTACTTCAGGTACGGATAGTCCTTAGGGAAGCCTTTCGGGGCTGTTTTCAGGAAATTTTCTCCGACAACGGGAAAGTATTGTTTGAATACAGGATCTTCGACAATCCCCCGGAATTCATCTATATTATCATACACCGCCTGTCTCAATGCTTTCAGCAGGGGAGGGGGCGGGCAATAGCTGCCGCCTGCCAACAGGCAGTTTCCCGGTTGCAAATGGATATAGTATCCGCAATGGTCGGATTTCTTTCCTTTGGCGTTGATATAGCCGCCAAAATGGTTCTTATAGGGTGTTTTGTCTTCCGAGAAGCGTGTATCCCGATAGATGCGGTATGTACAGTCTTTGGCTTCGATGCCGCGGATGCTTTCGTCAAACAATGAGATGCGGGAGATAATCACTGTCAGCAAGTTCTCGAACTCATTTCGGGCATTTTCGTATTGTTCCCGGTGAGCATTGAACCATTCGCGATTATTGTTGGCGGACAGTTCTTTCAGAAATTGAAATATAACAGGAATGTTCATATCAATATAAATCCTTATTTCTGCCAAATTTACGGATAATATTTATAACATGCTACAAACAGACATAAAAAAAGCACCGGCTTGGGGTAAACCGATGCTTCTTACACATTTATCAATCAAAACAGACGCTTCTGTTCTTTGATGTACTTACTTATCACAAGCGGGTACGTCTCCTTTAATTAATCTTATATCTAATACTATGAAAAACACATCTATATAACGTCACCCTTTCAGAATTTGTTCATAAGGGTAAGGATAACTTTAGCAATTGTTATATCTTTGCAAGAAAATATATGAATTATGAGAGAGTATAAATACGATGAAGAAAGTGTCAATGCCTTGATAGAGTGGTCCAAAGCGGCATCATTTCCCGAACAGATACAATTGAACGATGCTGAAACGATATTTGATGTAAAAAGGTATGTACAAGCTAACCTGAGTGACATTACCGCCCATTATCCGGATGAGTTCTATAATCCGGCCATTACGCGTATGTACAGGTTGAAGGATAAAATGGAAGGTAAGGATGATGCAGAGTGAAACGGTCACTCTGCATCATTTCCATAATTTATAATTTTATTTTAAGAATCTTACCGCCGTATCCTTCCACAGATACTTCCGTTGCCTTGTATGGCAATAGGCTGATTGTCTCTTCTTTGCCACTCAATAAATCGACGGCATGGTACCGGTCCATTTGTGGTATTTGCAGGAAATCAAAGGCATGGGAAGGGATATTGATTGCAAGGTCTGCCGATATATGATCGAAGTTTACGACAAACAGCAATAATTCCCTACCGGACTTGCGCAAGAAAGTATATTGCTTATGTTCGTTGAAACGCCAGCCGTTGACATTGGCATACATCAAATCGAAAAAGTCACCTTGTGAGATTGCTTTTTCCTCGTTGCATAATGTCAGTATGCGTTGATAGATGGCATACAGGTGTTTCTGATTGTCCGTCATCATTTTCCCGTCAAATTTTCCGCCATTGCGCCAGCGGCGAATAGTGTCGACGCTCCAATAGTCAAAGATCGTAGTGCGCCCATCCCTTCCGCTGAAGCCTTCGCTGTCCATGCCCAGCTCGCCAAATTCCTGTCCGAAGTAAATCATCATAGGGTTTACGTTCATACAGGCCGATACGATGAGGGCGGGTATGGCTTTACGCGGGTTACTTGCAAAGAAGTCGGAAGCGATGCGCTGTTCGTCATGGTTTTCCAAGAAATTCAGCATCCGTTTCTCTATTCCGCCCAAACTCTGCCAAGCCCTTGTAATGGCTGTTGCGGATTCGTCGCCGCACACTATTGCGCGGAGCGTGTCATACAGTCCCACTTTGTCATAGAGGTAATCAAACTTTCCTCGGAACAGATAGTTACCGTACTCTTTCGGATTATACACCTCAGCTATGAAGAGAAGGTCGGGATGCTTGGTCTTTACTTGAGGGATAGCCCATTCCCAAAACTCGACAGGAACCATTTCCGCCATGTCGCAACGAAAGCCGTCAATATGTTTCCCGGCCCAAAACATCAGAATATCCAGCATTTTGGTCCATGTGTCGGGAATAGGATTGAAGTGACAGGTGCCGCCATTCTGATAATCCACTCCATAATTCAGTTTGACCGTTTCGTACCAGTCATTGATGTTGGGATAGGCGTCAAAACGATTGTTGCCGGTGGCCTTGGCCGGAAACTCTTTATATGGTTCACCGGCTGTACCTTGCATGTCAAACTGTCCATGCAGCTCCGATTGCGGGATGTAATAGAAATTATTGTAAGGGCTGAACGCATAGTTCGCATCATCGTTCACGCCCAACTGAGAAGTGCCGTCCGGCTGCATGTCCGAATGGTACTGGCGTGCTACATGGTTAGGTACAAAATCAATAATGACCTTCAGGCCGCTACGGTGTGTGCGCTGCACCAGGTTTTCAAATTCCCTCATACGCTCCGGAACGTCCTTTGCCAGATCCGGATCCACATCATAATAATCTTTTATGGCATATGGCGAACCGGCTTTACCTTTTACGATAGCCGGATGATCGGGCTGGATATTGTAGCGACGATAATCCGTTTGCGTTGCATGTTCTATAATACCGGTATACCATATATGGGTAACCCCCAGCTTCTTTATTTCTCCTAATGCCTTGGCTGTGAAGTCAGCCATTTTGCCGCATCCGTTTTCGGTAATACTGCCGTTATTGATACAGTGGTTATTGTTGTTCCCGAACAGCCGGGTGAACACTTGATAAATAATCAGTTTATTTTCGTCGCTCATTTCTTTTTATTTAGAGAATGGTTATTTTACTCTTTCCAGATAGTGCCTTTTTCTATTTGCAGACGTTCCAGTATGTCATTGGTAGCGTTGTATCCTTGCATAAATATCTCTTCCGCTTTTTCCAGCTCCCGGTTGCTGTAACCGTCCAGGTTGTAAGGCTCTATCAGTAAGTCCGCTTTCTCACGCTCCGGGAACGAGTTGGAACGGAACATGAAGTTGTACGAGCGCAAGGCTACGCTCACGATGTTCATTTTGTACTTAGGCGCCATCAAAGGGCTGACATTGATTGCCACCACCTTTTCACACACCCGTCGGATGGTGGTTACCGGCAGGTTCATCAAAAGTCCTCCATCCACGTAATAGGTTTCTTCTATTTTTACGGGTGCAAACAATACCGGCATGCAGCAGGATGCAGCTACACGCTCTGCGATGTCTCCTTTATGGAAATGTGCCAAACGTCCATGATCCAAGTCGGTAGCGGTGATGATGAGTGGCAATTGCAATTCTTCCAGTTTTTTCGCTTTCAGGTTACTTCTCAGGAAATCTTTAAAGTCGCCAAGCTCGAACAAGCCCACTTTGGGTATTACCAATTTTGTCAAGTCCTGAAATTTATGCCCGGCAAAATAATCCAGGACTTTATGCGGTTCATTGCCGTCCGCATAAAAAACGCCTGCCAACGCACCGGCACTGACACCTGAAATTATATTGGGCTTAATGTCATGCTCCAGCAGTGCCTGCATGGCTCCTAAATGGGCGAATCCCTTAATGAAGCCGCCACTCAAGGCATAACCGATAGAATATTTATTTGAGAACCAGTTGTTCGTTACTACTTCCATATTGTTAGTCTCTGCTATTTTTTGTCCGGTACGAAATTAGTTATTTTATCGAAGCAAGAAAGGAAAACAGCAGGAAAATGTTCATTTATTCATAATATCCATGGAAATTTGAAACATGTCTCATCAAATAATGCATAATCGGCCGTACCGTTCACTGCAAAGGTTTTGATGCTGCATGCATCTTTCAGCAGTTCGCGTGCCAGCCTGATGGTGGAACCGGTTTTTATACGGTCGTCCACCAGCAAGATATTCTTGCCCTTGAAGTCGAAATCCACAGGCGCCAGTAATTGCGGAACGTCATACTTTGGATGCTGGTATTCGTCTCTCAAATTGATGCGCAAGAGATGTACTTCTTTCTGCAGGCGCTGGTTGATGATACCCGCCGGAACAATTCCGCCGTTGGCAATAGCCACAATCATATCAAAATCCTCGTGGAATTCAATAGTGCGGAAACGCTCCAGCACTTCCTCCATTGTTTTTGCCATAAGTGTAAATGCAGCTTTAGATTTTTATTAACTCGTAATCCATTGTTCCCAAACCGATTTTTTCGGCATGGCGCAGGCCGGCAAGCCAGTCCGTATCGGGATGCACCATGTGGAATTTGTCGCAACCGCACAGGTCTTCGTGCTCGTGTCCTTTGGCAAGCACATTATTTCCATGCAAAATGGGCGACTGAATGACCAAGTCCGCACATGCCTTATCCAACGCTACGGGGTCTGCCGACGCCAGCATGCCGAGGTCGGGAATGATGGCAGCGTCATTATGGTTCCAGCAGTCGCATTCGGGTGATACGTTCATGATGAAACTGATGTGGAAATGCGGTTTGTCTTTCAGTACGGCGGCGGAATATTCTGCTATTTTGTAATTCAGCCGTTCGGATGTGTCCCAGTCGCTCACAACGGCGGCATCATGCTGGCACAGAGCTACGCACTGTCCGCATCCCACGCATTTGGCATAATCTATTTCCGCTTTGCGTTCTGCGTTCAAATGTATGGCATCGTGAGCGCAATGTTTTACGCAGATGTTACAACCTATGCAATTTCCGGTGTCTATTTTAGGTTGGGAAGATGCATGCAGTTCCAGTTTGCCGCCTACGCTGGCACATCCCATTCCAAGATTTTTCAGAGCGCCGCCAAATCCGGTTTGTTCATGCCCTTTAAAGTGGTTCATGCTGATTATGATGTCCGCATCGGCGATAGCGGTGCCGATCTTGGGAGTCGGGCAATATTCTCCGTCTATCGGTATTTCCCTGTAATCCGTACCTTTGACTCCGTCTGCAATAATCACCTGGCATTGGGCGGATATGGGATTGAACCCGTTCTCCATTGCGCTTTGCAGATGGTCCACTGCATTGGAACGGCGGCCGGAATATAGGGTGTTGCAGTCTGTCAGGAAAGGTTTGGCTCCGAAACTGCGGAGTAAATTGGCCATACGCGCTGCATAGTTGGGGCGGATGTATGCCAGATTGCCCGGTTCGCCGAAATGTATCTTGATGGCGGTAAAGCTGTCTTGTAAAGGAAGCTGTCCGATACCGGCACGCTTGAGCAGACGTTCCATTTTGTCTAAAAGATTGGAAGTGGGAGAGGTGCGTAAGTCCGAAAAATATACTTTTGCTTTTTCCATGATATATGTCTGGTTTATTGTGAATGTTTTTGCAAAAATAATAGATAAAATTTAATAATGGCAGGTATATTATATAAAAAAGCAGCGGGACACGTCCCGCTGCTTTTCATCTTTAGGGTAGAAGAAAAAATGTATTCTCTCAATAACGGTTATCCCAACGGATTCTCTTCTTCGCCGCCTTCATTAGGCCCGTCAGTGCCACCGGTGTTTCCGCTATTGCCGCTTCCGTCTGTATAGTCAGTGTCCACAGGCACTGAACGGGTGACGCTCATTTCCTCCAGCGTACGGTGGAAAATCTTTCCCGGCGTAAACACGATGCGCTTGGAAAGGATATTGCTTGCATTGACCTCCTCGGCTGTGTTGGCGCTTTTTGTTTTAATGGTAGGCCGGAACAGTCCGAATTCTCCCATTTGCACCGTTTTGCCGTCGTCAATGTCCTCTGCCATCATGTCCACCAAACCGCTTACCACCAAGTCTACCACTTTGCGATGAACACCGCACAGGCGACTGACCTTTGCACACATTTTGTCGAAACGCACTTGGCCGGAACCGACGGAACGCGCTACATACTTTTCTGTTTTCGACTGGTCAAAACCAAACACTCTTTTGGTTACTACATACTCTAAAGCCATAATCGTTAAAGTTTAATAGGTTAAAAAATAAAAAGGTTTACTATTGCCATTTGTTTTAATGACTATGCAAAGGTACAACAGGCTGCCGGGCGTTCAGTCCCCTTTTGGGCCCTTTGGAACGTGTTTTTTTGAAAAAAGTTGTAAGCGGCTAATTATTAGTGGATTCGAAAACATTATGATTGCATGCATACGGAAACCGGGTCGGGGCAACGCTGCAAACGTAACTATTTATATACATAAACAACACCGCCTTTCTTGATGAAATAAAGCATAAATCAGAAAAAGAAACAGCTTTCCACCACCTAAATGCCTTTCATTATTTGCTTACATGCGAAAAAGTAAAATGATGATACATTTAAAATCTTCCTATAAATGAATGTATTTGGAATTTTACTGTAATTCTTGAAAAATTATAGTAAAATTCTTCCGGAATTTATTAATAGGCGTTTTGATGTCTATGAATGAATTTATTGAAATATGGATACAAAAAAACGGCAAATCACAATGTGAAATGCCGTTTTTTCATGTCGTTTTATAAACTTAATCAGGGTATGGATCGCCTAAATTTTCAAATATCAGCGCTTGTTGCTTGGGCGAAATCCAGCGGTGATTATAGGGAAGATAGCCCGTTTCCGCCAATAATGTTGCCAATTTTGTACATCTCTTAATGCTGCGTTGCAGACATCTCACCGCATTTTTAGGAGTAGTGCAACCGGGAAAATACATTTGTGCCAACTCCGAAAAGGAAGAAATAGATTTTGCCATTTACTAAGTTTTAGGTTAATGTTATTAGTTGTTCGATGTGCAAATATACGAAATGAGGATACCCCTTGTCAAGTATTTCGGGCTTTAATTATGAAGTTTTCCGGAAAAAGATGAGCAATCATTCTTCCTCCGGGAAGAAATGGCATAAAGGCCCGTTTCCATGCCCTATGTGCAGGTCCTTGCCATGAAGAATAGCTTTGCTTATATAGGCTTTTGCCTGACGGACGGCATCCTCAAGCCCGTTGTTGCAGGCAGCGAGGGTGGCAATGGCGGAAGACAGCGTGCAGCCCGTACCATGAAGATTGCAACTCTCTATCTTTTGTTGTTCGAACAGGCTGAATCCGTTGTCGCCATACAACACATCGCACATTGTGGTTCCGGACAAGTGGCCGCCTTTTACCAATACGGCACAATGATAGCGGTCTGCCAGTTCGCGAGCCGCTTGTTTCATATCCTCCACATCTGTGACAGTGCGTGCAAGCAGCAATGATGCTTCACTCAAATTGGGAGTTATCAGGGAGCAGAGGGGGAAAAGCTCTTCCTGAATTGTGTGAATGGTATCTTCCGTCATCAGTTGCCGTCCGCTGGTAGACACCATGACCGGATCGCAGACAACAAAGCGGGGGCGGAACCTTTGCAGACATTCCGCAATGGCGCGTACGATAGCGGCATTGTGCACCATTCCTATTTTGACGGCAGCAGGCTGCAAATCGTCCATGACAGATTCTGTCTGCATGCGGACAATATCCGGCGGAATGGGGTAGACGGCTTGAACCCCTACCGTATTCTGTGCGGTAACGGCGGTAATGACGGAGGCGGCATACCCCTTCAATGCGGAAATCGTCTTAATATCCGCCTGTATGCCTGCGCCGCCGGAACAATCGGAACCGGCAACGGTGAGAATGACTGGAGTGGACAACATGATGATAAAATGATTGATGATTAAAAGACAGAAGCCGAACGGAGCAGCTCCCTGAAATGATTGATGAAATCCGTTCCCGTCCGCTGCCATATATCGCCTAACAGTCCCACACCGCCGAAACCTAATGAATTGATTTCGGGTAAGTGCTCAGCAGTGACACCGCCCAACGCCATTACGCCGGAGTCGATGATGCCCGCCTGATGTGCCTTCTGCAAATCATCAAAAGCGTAGGCAGCAGCATATCCCTCTTTTGAAATGCTGTTGTATATGGGACTGAGGAAAACATAGTTGCATGCCGCTTTATATTCCGCCACTTCCTCCAGCGAATGGCAGGAACGGCTGACGTGCCCTGTAAAGCCAGCAGGTGCTGCCGGGTTGCGTCCGTTCAGATGAACACCTTTCAAGTTCCGTTCGGATGCAAGCCCGAAATGGTCGTGGGTAACGATGCGCTCCATGTATTCCGCCGGAAGGCGGCGCAAGAGCTTGTCCATATCTTCGTAAGACGCACCGGGTTTGCGAAGATGAAGGATCTCAAGTCCGGCATCGAACAGGGAAGTGATCGCAGCGGCTTCATCTTCAAAGAATTCAGGTTGGGTAATCACTATCAGTTTCATACAATTCGGGTATATTTTTTCTGCCATTTATATTAAAAGAATGAACGACTGCATGCTCCTAAGATCGACAGTCCATAATTTTCCGGCCAATACATCGCCGTAACCGCAAATAAGTTTCAGAACCTCACTCGCTTCCACACTGCCCACAATGGCTGGAGTAACGCCTATCACAGATTTATCGGGAGCAGGCATTTGTAATGTTGCGGCTTCGTCGGGATACAAGTCCCTGTATGTCTTAGGTTGCCCGCCATGACAGAATACGGAAACTTGCCCCTCAAATCCTTGAATAGCACCGTAAACATAAGGTTTGTTCAGTGCACTGCAACTGTCGCTAATCAGATAGCGGGTGGAGAAATTATCGCATCCGTCAACAATAATATCATATTCTGCAATCAGCCGGCGGGCATTCTCCGAACTGAGACGAAAGGGGTGGGCAAGGATGTTCACCTCACTGTTCAGAGCCTGCAACCTCTTGGCGGCACAGTGCACTTTGGACAGGCCGGTTTCGTTCTCCGCGTACAATATCTGGCGTTGCAGATTGCTGATACTCACCGTATCGTCATCCACCAAGCCTATTGTGCCTACTCCTGCACCCGCAAGATAGAGGGCGATAAGGGAGCCAAGCCCTCCTACACCTACTATCAACACTTTTGCCTTATGCAGTTTCTCTTGTCCGTCTTCTCCTATTTCGGGAAGGGCGGTTTGTCTGCTGTATCGGGTCATAATTATATATGTAAAGAGTGTCAGACACGTTTCAGGTCAAAGCTGGCATCCCAATCTTTCCATACGGGTTCCCGTCCCAAACTTTTCAAAGCCCTGTCCACTTCTACGGCTTTGCGCTCGTCGCTGACGTGGAACTGCTCCAGAGTTTGCGGATAGCTATAATATCCGCCCGGTTCTGTTTTGCTCTCCGCACTCATGGTGGTAACTCCCAAAGTTGCCATGTGGTCGCGTATGAAAGCCGGTTCGCGAGTGGAGTAGGATATGTCTACATCATGGTCGAATATTCGCATGGCAAAGGTAACCTGAGCCAGCTCGCGGTCGCTCATAATCACATTGGGTTGAAACCCGCCGTTCTCCGAAGGGCGCATACGCGGGAAATTGACGCTATACTTCGTTTTCCAATAATGCTTCTGAAGGTAGCGCAGATGGTATGCCATCATGCAAATGTCCGTCCGCCACTCTTTCTCCAAACCGATGAGCACTCCCATACCGATGGAATGTACGCCTGCCTGCCCCATACGGTCAAAGCCGTTTACGCGCCATTCGAATTTGGACTTCATGCCACGCGGGTGGTATATGTTATAGTTCGCCTTGTGGTAGGTCTCCTGAAAACAGATGACGCCGTTCATGCCATGCGTCTTCAGTTCGGCATATTCTTCGGCTTTCAAGGGCATTACTTCAATCTTCAGGTTGCTGAAATAAGGCTTTGCCAAGTCGAGTGCGCGGGCAATGTACGGAACGCCTGCCTTGGCGGGATTTTCACCTGTAACCAGCAACAGGTTCTCAAAAGGCGCGAGCTTCTTGATAGCCTTGTACTCATTGACAATTTCCTCCTCCGTCAGTATGGTACGGGGCATGGGATTGCTGATGTGAAAACCACAGTACACACAGGAGTTGGTGCAGGAATTCGTAATATATAATGGCACAAACATGGAAATCGTTTTGCCGAAACGCTCTTCCGTATATTTCTTGCTCAAACGCGCCATTGTTTCCAAGTAGGGAACGGCGGCCGGTGAAATGAGCGCCATAAAATCCTCTACGTCGCAATGCTCCTTGGAAAGTGCGCGGCGCACATCCGCATCTGTCTTTGAATTGATGCGGACGGTCGTTTCTTCCCAGGATATTTTTTCTAATTCGTCTGAAAACATTTTATTCTATGATAAAGTTAATCCGATAGTTATTCTTTTTTCTTTCCCAATTCCCTTGACAACCGCATTGCACAGAAGTTAGGGCCGCACATCGTGCAGTATTCTCCGTCTATATGGCGTCCTGCCCGGAAATAAGTCTGTGCGCGTTCCGGGTCGAGCGAGAGGTCGAACTGGTCTTTCCAACGGAACTCATAACGCGCCTTGCTCAACGCGTTGTCGCGTACTTGCGCACCGGGATGTCCTTTGGCAAGGTCGGCGGCGTGGGCGGCTATCTTATAGGTGATAACTCCTACGCGTACATCTTCCTTGTCGGGCAATGCAAGGTGCTCTTTGGGGGTGACGTAGCACAGCATGGCCGTACCCAGCCAACCGATTTGCGCCGCACCGATAGCAGAGGTGATATGGTCGTAGCCCGGAGCGATGTCCGTAACCAACGGCCCCAGCGTATAGAAAGGAGCGTTGTGGCACTTTTCTATCTGGCGTTCCATATTTTCCTTAATCTTGTGCATGGGCACGTGTCCGGGACCTTCGATGAAGGCCTGCACATTCTTTGCCCAGGCACGAAGCACCAGTTCGCCCATGGTGTCGAGTTCTGCAAACTGCGCTTCATCATTGGCATCGTATGTGGAGCCGGGACGTAAACCGTCACCTAAGGATACCGCCACATCGTATTGCGCCAATATATCGCAGATATCATCAAAATGCTCGTACAGGAAACTTTCGCGGTCGTGCACCAGACACCATTTGCTCATAATGCTTCCGCCGCGGCTCACGATGCCGCACAGGCGTTTGTCCGCCAAATGTACGTTGTGGCGGCGGATACCTGCGTGTATGGTGAAATAATCCACACCTTGCTCGCATTGTTCAATCAGCGTGTCCCGATAGAGTTCCCAGGTAAGTTCCTCTACTTTGCCGTTCACCTTTTCCAACGCCTGATAAATGGGAACCGTACCTACGGGAACCGGACAGTTGCGGATGATCCACTCCCGGGTTTCGTGGATGTTTGCTCCGGTCGATAGGTCCATTAGGGTGTCACCGCCCCATTTACAACTCCAAAGTGCTTTTTCCACTTCTTCATCAATGCTCGAAGTGGTAGCCGAATTGCCAATGTTCGTGTTGATTTTCACAAGGAAGTTACGGCCTATAATCATCGGTTCGGCTTCGGGATGATTGATGTTGGCAGGGAGCAAGGCACGTCCTTCCGCAATTTCCCGGCGGACAAATTCAGGAGTGATATGTGTGTCTATCCCTAATTCGGCGCAATTCATGTTTTCACGAATAGCCACATATTCCATTTCAGGAGTGATGATGCCTTGTTTGGCATAGTACATCTGTGTGCAGCATTTGCCTTGCTTGGCACGATAGGGCAATGAGATGTGTTCAAACCGCAGGTGGTCGAGCGACTTGTCGTCACGACGCATACGGCCGTACTCGGAAGTAATCTCCGGCAACTGCTCCACATCATTGCGATGCAGTATCCAGGGTTCGCGCAGGCGGGGTAATCCCTTTTTGAGATCTATCTCAATGTCGGGATCGCTGAAAGGACCGCTGGTGTCGTAGACGTAAATGTCCGGGTTGGGACTAATCACTTTCTCTCCATTGACAAAGGTCGTACTGGGCACTTGTTCCACTTTGCGCATAGCTACGCGAAGTTCGGGATATAACGTTCCCGGCAGATATACTTTCTCGGAACGAGGGAATTTTATTCTTGGTTTCATAACTGATTGTTGCTGTTTTATTCATTAAGGAAGGCTGTGAGGGGAGAACTGGCTTCGGCTACAAAGCTGTCGGCCTGCAATCCCAAACCGGCTTCATAGGCCATACGTCCGGCTTCTACGGCTTGTTTGAAGGCTTGTGCCATAGCTGTGGGGTTTCCGGCTACGGCAATGGCCGTATTTACCAGACAGGCGGAAGCACCCATTTCCATTGCTTCGGCAGCGTGGCTGGGAGCACCTATACCGGCATCTACCACCACGGGGATAGTGGCCTGTTCGATGATAATCCGCAGAAAGTCTCTGGTCTGCAATCCTTTATTCGTACCGATAGGTGCACCCAGCGGCATGACGGTAGCAGCGCCGGCTTCTTCCAGCCGTTTGCAAAGTGTGGGGTCCGCCTGGCAATAGGGAAGGACTACAAACCCCAGTTTCACCAGTTCTTCCGTAGCTTTCAGGGTCTCGGTGGAGTCGGGAAGAAGATAGCGCGGATCAGGATGAATTTCCAGTTTCAGCCAGTTGGTTCCGAATGCTTCACGTGCCATTTGTGCGGCAAACACCGCTTCCTCGGCATTACGCACGCCCGAAGTGTTGGGCAAGAGCTGAATGTGGGGATGACGGATATGTTTCAGCATATCATCTTCCTTGTTTTCCAGCTCAATGCGTTTCATTGCCACCGTTACCATTTCCGTACCGGATGCCAGAATGGACTGTTCCATTATTTCATTGGAATTAAACTTTCCTGTTCCCAAAAACAGACGGGAGTTGAATTCACGTCCCGCAATAACTAATTTTTCCATATACCTTTTTGTTTATTGTTTCAATAATTGTCTGTTTGGTTGATTACGGCAAGTATTTTTCGCATTTCCTCTACCGGATTGTCTGCACGCAACACAGTCCCTGAAAGAGCAATGCCCGTAACGCCTGTCTGCATGATCGCAGGAATATCGGCAAAGGTAATCCCGCCGATGGCTACGACAGGAAGATGACAGATCTTTTCTTCCTGCATTTTCCGGATAATCTCCTTATATCCTTCCAACCCCAATATAGGACTGAGTTTCTGTTTGGTTGTAGTGTATCTGAACGGTCCGCAACCGATGTAATTCACTCCGTCGAGCCAATGCTTTTTCACATCTTCGTACGTATTGGCAGTGCCGCCTATGATATATTCGTCTCCAAGTATGCGACGCGCTTCGGCAACGGACATGTCATTTTTACCAAGGTGCACGCCATCCGCCCCGATTTCCCTGACCAGCTCCACATGGTCGTCAATGATGAATATGGCGCCGCAATCATTGCATAAATTCCGCAGCTCCATAGCTACGGACACTATTTCCTCTTTGCCGGCATCTTTCATACGCAGCTGTATCCACCGGCATCCCCCTTTCAATGCCATACGGGCAGAGTCGAGATAGGAGTACTTTTCAGTGTAATGTGTAATGAACTGAACTGTTTTCATAATTTATCCGCCGCAGGCTGCCTTTATTATTACGATAGATATGCCTTCGGATAGTGCGTAATTCGTCCATTCCATGCGTGGAACCATACGGTTATTGACGGCAACGGCAATGCCTTGCGCCGGTAAGGAAAGCTCATTGGTCAGCTGTGAAAGGGTAGAGGCTTCGGTTTCCACTTCTTTGTTGTTGATTAATACTTTCATTTTCTGTTTCTGTTAAGTAAAACAATGGAAGTAAATACAAAGAAGCACCGTTAAGGTAAGTTCTGTGAAGAAAAAAAATATCCAATTCCTACGGCAGTACTAACTGCATCAGGTTCGAGGGTATAATCTCAGCCCGTCGGGGCACCCCTTTGTCTTTACGGTGGCAAAGGTAAGAGAAAATAAAATATAAAAAATAAAAGAGGGATTTTTTTACGTCTTTTTCAGGTATGGAAATAGTTCCGGAAGGAAGAGAGGTTCTGCAAATAAAGGATATATGCTAATCCCATATCCCTTTCAGAAAGTCCTCCAATTTAGTGTCACCGGCTAACCCCAGTCTTTTACGCATACGGCTACGGGCCTTGTTCACTCCAATTTTGGAAATACCCAACGTGAGAGCAATCTCGTCACTGCTTAATTCCAGAATAATAAGCATGGCAATCAGCTCGTCTGTACGGGTAATATCCGGGCTTAACCGGTGCAGTGCAGGAATATAATCGGGATAGAAGGCTGTGAAGCTACGGCGGAACTCAGCTTCTTTGTCGGAATTGAAAATTTCGGTGCTGATTTTCATCCGAAGATTGCTGACAGCTTTCTTTTGTGTCAATGAAGCATTATGTCGGCTTAACTCTTGTTTTGCCTCGAACAATGCCTCGTTGCTTTGACGCAGTTCTTCCTGCATTCCCTGCAAGGATTCATTTTTCTCTTTCAGTTCCTGTTGTGTCTGGAGCAATCCGCTGATTTGTGAGAGGCGTGCGTTACTGACCTGACGAAGGAAACGCTGGCGCTGACGCATATACATCCCCCCAACGAGAAGGATGACAAACAGCAGTCCGACCAATAGCCGGGTAAAAATCAGTGTCCGTTGCTTCAAAGACACCTCGGCGGCAAGAACAAGGTTCTCCTGTTCCTTGCGTCCCGTTTCGTAACGGACATTGGCTCCGATAGCGGCATTGGCACGTGCCCGATGCCGCAGGCTGTCGCTTGTTTCGGTATATAAGGAATATATAGATGAAATCCGGTCCGGCATCCCTGTCCGGATGTAGGCGCGTATCAATTCATCGCCGACGGAAATGATTCCTTCCGGGAAATGGGACGTTTGAAAATTCCGAAAACTCCGCTCCAACTGTTCCACTCCTTCTTGTTCGTGCCCCGGCGTTCGCAGCAATGCCTTGCCATGGTAAGCATACAAATAGTTTTGGGCAAACGGGTCTATATGGGCGGTATCTTTCAGCAGACGGCAACATTCATCCAGTTGTCCGGCTATGGAGTCGGGGTAGGCGGCATAATAATAATCCAACCGGTTGATGCGTAATAAAAGATTGAAGTATTTTTCCGCGCTTTTCGGAGTGGCTTTGATGGCTTCCTGTATATAGAACAGCGCAGAATCCTTCTCTCCGGCATTACTGAAGCAGGCCGCACGCAAACGGTACACCTCTTCCAGCGTCCAGTTATCCAGCTTCTTGGATGCTTCCACTGCAAGGGTATTGGCTTCTATGGCTTTGTCAAAGAGTTCAAGGGTGGCATATACCTGACTAAGGTCATTGTAACATTCTATCAATCCGTCCCCCGGAGTCCCCGGACGGGCTGTGTACCAGTCTATCGCTTCCTGAATGGCGGTTATCGCCTTCTCCGGTTCTCCGTTTTTCCAGTAGAGGTAACCCATGTAGCCGTATATTTCACCTTCATTGCCTACTTTGCCTTCCGCTTTCCGGCACGACGCTACCGCATGTTCCATCAGCTGCATGGGAGCTTTAGTGTCAATACTGCAAAACTCCAGAGAATATGCCATAACATGCCACGTCCGGGCATCTCTTCGTGGATCGTCCGTAGGGGGAAGGGAAAGAAAGAGATGTCCGATGCTGTCTACCTGCTTCATCCGGTTCTGAGCCAGATAGAACTTGCAGGAGTGGGCAAGCAGTTCCGGGCGAAGCACTTGGGTATAGTAAGGGTGGCGGCTGTTCAGCAGGCTGTCGGTCAGAAATTCGCTGCCGTCCGCTTTGTCCTGATACATCAGGGCATTATAATAATAGGTCAGCACCCAGCCCATCAGGTAGTTCATGTTTTTGCCCCCTTTGGGATGTTCCGGCATAGCACGCAAAACGGAGGCATACAGTTGCTCCATTTCCCGGTATCTCTTTTCTTTAAGCAAAGTGGTATAATGGCCGGTATAGTACCATAAGCACGAGTCTGCATCCTGTGAAAGCCATTCACGAATATCACTCCGGTCAATTGGTTGGGACGACTTGTGACATCCGGTTAATGCCACACAGAGAAAGAAACAATATATATATAATAAGGTGTGCTTGTTTATCATTGTACAATCGGAATAACATTAAGTGATTAAAGATACTTAATTTCTCCAATCTCCTTGCAAAACAAGGGGAAAAAGGTGCTTTTTAAAGGAATAATTGACGGCTTTCGGTTTTGGGTATCGAATTGTCCATTGTTTTTTTCTCCTTTACTGCTCGTAAGTTAATATTTTCGCATCGTCCGGTAAAAACAATTGTCGTGCTGCTTTGATAAATAAACGGTATCCGTTATCTTTGTACGCATTCTGCTTTTCGGGGCGGAATGAGACATGTGACAACGGAAGCGTTTAAAAATACCAATCTCCATAAATCAAACTTCGCAACTTTGATTCAGTGTTGTTGGAGATGGTAGCAACAAACGCTCACGTCCTTTTGTTATATACCTACTTATTGCAAACCCTTCCGGGTTATGCTACGTGGTAGCCTATATACATAAGTGGCGTGAGTGCTGTTGCTTTATCTAACAACACGGGTATTGCGAAGACCTGATTTATGGATAAAGTTAACAGTGGCTCACGCCTTTCTTGTGTTCAGGCGCGATGAAACGTAGTGTAAAAGTGAATAGGATGATTTTATGAACCTGATTATTCCCGGATGGGAATCCGTTTTGCAGATGTTAATACCGATGTGTACCGTTATCTGCATAGCGGGAGCGATTTTACTTCTTCTTCATGCAGAAGGCAGTCGCTCCAAGCGTTTGCTGGCGTATGTCATGCTGGCTTGGGGAATAGCTTATGCAATCCGTATCTTTGGCCTTTTGTTCGGCTTTATGGGAACGATGGAGAGCAGCGTACTTGCCCCTTTTGTCCTGATAGCCGGTAATCTTTATGCTATCATCACCCTTTTCTATCCTCTTGAAGTTGTCCGCCCCGGCTGGCTCACCCCGAAACGCTGTTTGCTGGTCATGTCCCCTTATCTGGTGATTGTAGCTTTCTATTTTGCGGTTATGTATCTGCTGGGCGAAACTCCTGTCCGTCTGGCTCATTGGGATACTCTTCCTATTAATATGGGGCAATTCAATGTCTGGTACAGATTGGTTATCGTTTTTTCCGTATTTGCCTATATTGCTTATCTGATTCTGATTGTCTATCGCCACGAGGTTTCATACCGGCAATGGTGTGATGCAAACTATGCTTCGACCGAAGACATGGAAATATCCTGGTTGCGGTTTTACGGTTTGGGGACGATGTTCATCATGTTTGCTTTCTGCTGGATATTGCTGGATGGCAATACCTATTGCTACGTAGCACATAATATCATAGTCCAGTTGTTTTTCGGTTTCATCTTTTACAAAGGCTTTTTCCATGAAAACCCGTATCCGGAGAACTTCTTCCGCCATACCATGAATGAAGAAGAAGCCCGGGAAAATGAGGAAGTGGAAAAATTGCCGCCTCCTCCGGTCGTGGACGATGCGGAACAACAGGAAAAGAGTATGAATGAAACGGTATTCCTTGTAAAACTGCCCGAATACACAACAAAAGTACAGCAATGGATGGAAGAAACAAAACCTTATTTGCGTAAGGATTTCAAATTGATGGATGTGGCAGGGGTGCTTCCGTTGAACCGGACTTATCTTTCACAGATATTCAATGAAGGCTGGGGAGAAAGTTTCAGCGATGTGGTACGCAGCTACCGCATCCATTACGCCGAAGAGCTGTTGCGGAATCATCCGGGGCTCACAGTCAACCAAGTTGCCCTGAAATCCGGCTTCACTTCACCTTCGGCATTGCACCGGACTTTTGCGCAATATCACGATGGGATTACACCTAAACAATACCGCGAAAAAGAGAATTCAGGATAAAACAGTCCTCAATCCCGCATAAACACTAAGATTTTGATAAAATGGCAATAGGGTTTTGACGAATTGCAACTTAAGGATATATAGCTTTGCGAAACAGAACAAACAACAATAGTTAAAGAACAAAATAAATACATGTATCAATGAATAAAAAAAACATTAGCTGCCTGATAATAGGCTTTATTCTTTGTTCCTCACTGAATGCGCAACCGATGCAAACGGACGAATCGGTATCCTCTCCGCAAACTTCATCCCGCTATGTGGCCGTCAAAACCAACCTTGCGGCATGGGCGGGTACGATAATGAACCTTGCCGCCGATGTGCAGGTGAGCGAACATTTCTCCGTAGAATTGCCTGTACTCTGGTGCCCGTGGTATGTGGGCAGCAAACACGCCGTAAAGACGTTTACCATCCAGCCCGAAGCCCGTTACTGGCTATCGAAGCCCGGAGAGGGGCATTTCCTCGGCGTTCATGCACACGTGGGCCGGTATAGCGTGAAGTGGAACCGCGACCGCTATCAGGACATCGGCCGTCCGCTTCTCGGCGCAGGTATCAGTTACGGTTACCTGCTGCCCTTTGATGAGCATTGGGCGGGCGAGTTCACCCTCGGTGCAGGCTATGCCAACATGCGCTACGGCACCTATTATAATATGGATAACGGCGCACGCATCAACACCCGGACGAAGAACTATTGGGGAATCACCCGCGTGGGGCTTTCCGTGGTCTATCGTTTTAACCTTAAAAAATAACGGCTTATGAAACAGAAATACACGATAGGATTTATCGCCCTTGTACTGACAATCGCCCTTGCCGGTTGTGTACACGATTACCCCGGCATGACGGAAGAGGGCGAAGAGGGCGTTGACCCTACGCTCGTTGAGGTCAACACCGAAGTGACGCTCGATCTGGAACTTGTTCCGCTGGAAATCATCACGCAGGAAAGTGCACGCAGCGGAACCAATAAGGCCCGCAACATAACAACGAAAGCCGACGATGGCTACCGCCGCCGCTTCATCATCGAGGCGTGGCGGGAAGGCAAGCCCACAACCCGGCAGGTGACGGTGATGGAGACCGCCGAAGAAGACGGAGACGCTAAAATCTCGCTCCCCATCCATCTGAAACTGCATGCGCTGGAATATACCCTCGCCGTATGGACGGATTACGTAAAGGCAGGCACAACGGACGACCTCTATTACGATACGGACAACTTGCAGCAGGTGGCCTGCACCGACCCCTATACGGGCAGCACCCCTCACCGCGACTGCCTCTACGGAACCGCCGTCCTCGACCTGCGGCAGTACCGCGACGAATGGAACGCCCGGGTGCAGGTAAAAGTGGACATGGTGCGTCCGCTGGCGAAGTACGAACTGATAGCTACCGACGTGCAGAAGTTCCTGCAAAAAACGCAGAAGCAGCGAGCCGGAAGCGCGGCGTACGCCATCACCGTCTCTTACGGTTTCTACTTCCCGCTGGGCTTCAACGTGCTGACCGGCAAACCCGACCGTTCGGAAATGGGTGTGGCGTTTACCGCTCCGCTTACCGTCACGGACAACGGCAGCGGAGAGTGTACGCTCGCTTCGGACTACATCTTCGTGAACGGGGATGAATCGTATGTTCCGTTGGGCATCGAAATCAAGGACAACGCAGGCAACGGCATCAGCCGCACCACGGGCATCGACGTGCCCTACCGCCGCGGACACCTCACTACCGTGCGGGGGCACTTCCTGACCAACCGCTACGACACGGGCATCGGCATCGACCCCGATTTTGATGACGACGATATAAATATAGACCTTGACAATCCGCTACAATAATAAAACGAGTGAATTACCAATAAATTAAAAAATAAAATTGCTAAGAACATGAAAAAGTATCATCTTTACCTTTGGATCGTCGCCCTCGTGGGGCTGATGACCGCGTGCAGCCAGGACGAAGCCGCCGGGCCGCAGACCTATGAACCCACCAGCGTAACCCTCAGCGCAAGCGTGGACCGGAACATACAGACACGGGCTATAACCATGCCGAGTGATTACAAACTGCGCTACATCCTCGAAGTATGGACAACGGGCGAAACTCCGGTACTTAAACTCCGCAAAGAAGAACTGAAAGAGGACTTCAGCGGAGTGGACTTCACTTTCGATCTGACCGATGCCGGAGACTACAACGCACTCCTGTGGGCGGACTTTATTCAAGCGCAAATAACAACACCGACAAAACAAACTATTTCCGGGTTTGAGTGTGACCACTATAAGGACCTGAACTACAAGACCACCGACAACCTGAAAAATATAATCCGTACCCCTGCGGGCAATATACCAACTTTGCATAATGACGCTTTCTGTGCCTGTCATCCAATCAGCAAGAAAACCGGGGCTTATTCCGGCAATGTGCAGCTTGTCCGTCCGTTCGGGCAAATCAATATCATCGAAAAGAATGCGGATACGCTTGCTAAAGTAAAACAGACAAAAGCCGTTTTCAATGTTCCTAAAGGCTACAACGTCGAAAACGGTACGCCCACCAGCGAGACAGAAGAAGCCACGAGGTATGCAAACATGCATTCGATGAGCGGTTCTGGAAATGACTGTACCGCCAACCTTCTCTACGACTACATCTTTGCCCCCTCCACCGGGCAGACCACACTGGGCGAAATCAAACTGACATTTATCAGTAGTGACGAAACTCTTCAAATCGGAGATTTCACCATCCCCGCCAATATGCCCGTTGAGCGCAACAAGCGCACCAACATCAGCGGACACATTGTTTCAGTTTCCGATGCGCCGAGCAACAGCGCCAAGCTCTCCGTAACGGTGAGCGACGGCTGGAGCACCGACCTGATAGAAAAAGATGCCGACGTGGGCAACTACTATTACGAGGACGGCACATGGTCTACTATCTTTAATGATCAAAAGAAGTGCATCGGCATCGTGTACGAAGTGAATGCTGGCGGCAGGAGCGGTAAGATTGTGGGGCTGACGCAGATCAATAGTATTGATAAAAAGCCATGGAGCACAGAGAATATCGTAACGGGAGCAACCAATACAACCGACGGTCGGGTAAATATGACAACCATCGCTGAGTTGATTACAAATTCGGGTGGCAGCAAGATCTGGGATACTTACCCTGCCTTCAAGTGGGTGACAGAGCAGAACAATAACACCGGCAACTGGGATGCCGCAAATGACAAGTGGTATATCCCTGCCATAGATGAGTTAAGCGCATTTTACACAGCTTATAATACTTACGGTAAAGATAACTTCAATGCTAAGATAACCACAGCAGGTGGAACAGTGTTCTACAACACCTCCTACTATTCGAGTTCGACGGAGAGCAGTAACACCCAGTACTATCATACGCAGTTCAACAACGGCAACACGGGCACCCAAGATAAAATAAACAACAACGTAGTGCGTTGCATCCGTAAATTTTAATGCCACAAGGCTGATTAGCCCTTTAGCAGCCCGTCTTGATGGGCTATTTAACACTTTGCGGCGCAGCGTCAAAAACTGCCTGTGTAAGTGAAAGAAATGAATAACAGCGAAGTTTGATTGGTAAAGAGTGGTACTTCCGGGTACGGACGGACTCAAGCGGGGAAGTCCGTCCGCCTCCTTTCAAACTCACTGTAAATTCAATTCAAACAGCTATTCGGACAGCCATGCGTCAATGTCCGGGTGTCAAATAAGATAAGGCACTTCCCCGTCTCGCAGCGGGGAATAGCGCAAACGAAAGAGATTCAACAAATTTATTAATCACAACAGCAAGACAAAAAGATACGCCATGACTGAGAAGGAAACAATACCGGGAGCATTCAAAGCCCTCATAACAGGCTACGGCATCGTGGGATTCGATTATGCCTGTATCTCATCTTCGACCGGGCATTGTCCGGTAATGAAATCAACAGCCTGATTTCCGGTGAAGAAACATTGCAGCAAGAAAGCCTCGTCCGGTTCAATTTCAGCAAATACGGAAGAAAGAGCCAAAGTCCGAACGGGATAAAAATAACAACGCCTGATTTACAATATGCTATCAAAAAAAAGGGGCTGTCTCGCTAAGTGAAGCAAGCAGCCCCTTTGAACTTATTGTTCTTTATTGATTATGCAATTCCATGAGCAGATACACTGCTGTCGATCTTCTTAACAAGACCTTGCAATACTGCGCCCGGACCACATTCCGTAAAGTCAGTGGCACCATCGGCAACCATGTTCTTTACCGTCTGTGTCCAACGTACGGAAGCTGTCAACTGAGCAACGAGGTTCTTTTTGATTTCGGCCGGATCAGTATGGGGCAGAGCATCTACATTCTGATAAACCGGACATTTCGGAGCATGAACGTCAGTAGCGTTGATAGCAGCTTCCAACTCTACTTTGGCAGGATCCATGAGTGGAGAATGGAAAGCGCCGCCTACCTTCAAAGGCAAAGCACGCTTTGCACCGGCAGCCTTCATCAGTTCGCAGGCCTTGTTGATACCCTCGATAGAACCGGAGATAACGATTTGTCCCGGACAGTTATAATTGGCAGCAACACAAACCTCACCTTCCGCACTTACCTGTGCACAGATTTCTTCAACTTTTTCGTCCGGCAGAGCAATGATGGCGGCCATAGTGGAAGGCTGTGCTTCACAAGCCTTTTGCATAGCCATTGCACGAGCGTAAACCAGCTTCAGGCCATCTTCAAAGCTCAATGCCCCGGCTGCCACCAATGCGGAAAACTCACCGAGTGAATGACCCGCAGTCATTTCGGGCTTGAAGTCATCTCCCATGCAAAGTGCAGAGATAACAGAGTGAAGGAATACGGCAGGCTGTGTTACTTTGGTCTGACGCAGATCTTCATCCGTACCGTTGAACATGATATCTGTGATACGATATCCGAGAATATCATTTGCTTTTTCAAAAAGTTCTTTGGCTAAAGCCGAATTTTCGTACAGGTCTTTTCCCATTCCTACGAACTGAGCACCTTGACCCGGAAATACAAATGCTTTCATATTTACTTATTTTTAGTGTTTAATTAAAAAAGTGGTGCAAAGGTATAGGTTTTTTCCGGTAATCATCGCACAAACAGATGTTTTTTGTGCAAGGCGCTTCTTGACGTGTGTTTATAATACAATATGTAGCCCCTCGGAAAGAGTAGTGGGCAAATCGTAAAATCCTTATAAATTAAGGAGTTTATAGTTATTGTGCCTATTACAATTACAACAATGGAACTTTACTTAAATTACATATTGTATTTTGTACGATAACACAACAAGGTGATATTGTAAAAGATATGATATGTATTTGTCTGTAAAATAATGCTTTGTAACATATCAAAAATATTCTTTTCGCCTATTGCATATTCAAAAAACCTCATTATATTTGCAGCCGTTAAACATAAATATTATGCAAAACATGGAACATAACACGCCATTGGCAAACAATCATATTTCCGTAGATTGTGTGGTGATAGGTTTTGACGGAGAGCAGCTAAAGGTGTTGCTGATTAAACGGGCAGGAGAGGAAGAGGGAGAAGTCTTCCATGATATGAAACTTCCCGGCAGCCTGATTTATATGGATGAGGATTTGGATGAAGCAGCCCAAAGGGTGTTGAATGAATTGACCGGACTCAAAAATGTAAATCTGATGCAATTCAAAGCGTTCGGCTCCAAAAACCGTACCAAAGATCCCAAGGATGTGCATTGGTTGGAACGTGCTATGCAGTCCAAAGTTGAGCGCATTGTGACAATAGCATATCTTTCACTGGTGAAAATAGATAGAGCACTGAATCGTGATTTGGACAACTATATGGCTGATTGGGTGGCGCTGCCGAATATAAAAGCGTTGGCTTTCGATCATAACCTTATTATAAAAGAAGCGATAACTTATATCCGTCAATATATAGAGTTCAACCCGTCATCATTGTTTGATTTGCTTCCACGCAAATTTACTGCGTCACAACTTCGTACTTTGTATGAGTTGCTGTACGACAAACAGATTGATGTGCGTAACTTCCACAAAAAAATAGCCCTAATGGAATATGTAGTGCCTTTGGAAGAGAAACAGCAAGGCGTTGCCCACCGCGCAGCACGATATTATCGCTTTGACAAGAAGATTTATAATAAAGTGAGACGATAAAGAGATAATATGTGTGATAATAGGGTGGTAAATAAAGTAGTAGTACCTTTAATTTTTAATTCAATATGTATTTATTAGGTTATGACATCGGCAGCTCGTCCGTAAAAGCGAGTTTGGTAAACGCAGAAAGCGGTAAATGTGTATCTTCTGCATTCTTTCCGAAAACAGAAGCGGAGATTATTGCTGTAAAACCGGGTTGGGCGGAACAAAACCCGGAAAACTGGTGGGAAAATTTGAAACAGGCAACACAGGCTGTACTGGCAGAATCGCGCGTGGATGCAGCAGATATCAAAGCTATCGGCATCTCTTACCAAATGCATGGACTGGTATGCGTTGACAAAGACCAGAATGTATTGCGTCCGGCAATCATCTGGTGTGACTCCAGAGCAGTTCCCTATGGACAAAAAGCATTTGAAACACTGGGAGAAGAAACGTGCCTCTCTCATCTGCTGAATTCTCCGGGCAATTTTACTGCATCTAAGCTCGCGTGGATAAAGGAAAACGAACCGGCTATCTACGAGAAAATATACAAAATCATGTTACCGGGCGATTATATCGCAATGAAACTAAGCGGTACAATTTGCACCACTGTGTCAGGCTTGTCGGAAGGCATGTTTTGGGATTTCAAGAACAACCAAGTAGCAGATTTCCTGATGAAGTATTATGGCTTTGACCATTCACTGATAGCTGACATCAAACCAACCTTCTCCTTGCAAGGACTTGTTAATGCTGCCGCTGCGCAGGAACTGGGCCTGAAAGAAGGTACGCCTATAACATATCGTGCCGGTGACCAACCGAACAATGCCTTGTCACTGAATGTGTTTAACCCCGGTGAAATAGCATCTACGGCAGGTACATCGGGAGTTGTCTATGGCGTGAACGGTGAAGTGAATTATGATCCGAAGTCACGTGTCAACACCTTTGCGCACGTTAATCATACAACAGAACAAACTCGTTTAGGAGTTCTTTTATGCATCAACGGCACAGGCATCCTTAACTCATGGATGAAACGGACCGTTGCTCCCGAGGGTATCTCTTACAGCGATATGAATGTTCTTGCCGCCCAAGCTCCTATCGGAAGTGCAGGTCTCAGTATTCTGCCTTTCGGTAACGGCGCCGAACGTATGTTGGAAAACAAGGAAATAGGTTGCTCCATTCAAGGCATAAACTTCAATCAGCATGGCAAACAGCACATAATTCGGGCTGCCCAGGAAGGAATTGTGTTCTCCTTTAAATATGGTATTGATATAATGGAGCAAATGGGTATTCCTGTGCAAAAAATCCATGCAGGCAAGGCCAATATGTTCCTCAGCCCGTTGTTCCGCGAAACATTGGCGGGTGTAACAGGAGCGGTAATCGAGCTTTATGATACTGACGGTTCGGTGGGCGCAGCAAAAGGTGCAGGTATAGGCGCAGGCATCTATAAGGATAATAACGAAGCTTTTGCAACGTTGGAAAAATTGGAAATCATAGAACCGAAACAAGCCGACCGTCAAGCCTATGCAGATGCGTATGCACGCTGGAAGCACTGTTTGGACATGAACATGAAATAATAAATTATTAAATAGTGATATATTAACCCTTTAAATCAATTAGAATTATGGCAACAAAAGAGTATTTTCCCGGAATAGGAAAAATTAAATTCGAAGGTAAAGAAAGTAAGAACCCAATGGCTTTCCGCTACTATGATGCAGAAAAAGTCATCATGGGCAAGAAAATGAAAGACTGGTTGAAGTTTGCTATGGCATGGTGGCACACACTCTGCGCAGAAGGCGGCGACCAATTCGGTGGCGGTACCAAACAGTTCCCCTGGAATGGTGATGCTGATAAAGTACAGGCTGCCAAGAATAAGATGGACGCCGGATTCGAGTTCATGCAAAAAATGGGTATCGAATATTACTGCTTCCACGATGTTGACCTTTGCGAAGAAGCTGCTACTATTGAAGAATATGAAGCAAACCTGAAAGCAATCGTTGCTTATGCAAAGCAAAAACAAGCTGAAACCGGTATCAAACTGTTGTGGGGTACTGCTAACGTATTCAGTCACGCACGCTACATGAACGGTGCTGCTACCAATCCGGATTTTGATGTTGTAGCTCGTGCAGCTGTTCAAATTAAAAACGCTATTGATGCCACAATCGAACTTGGTGGTACGAATTATGTATTCTGGGGCGGACGTGAAGGTTACATGTCATTGCTGAATACCGATCAAAAACGCGAAAAAGAACATCTTGCACAAATGTTGACTCTGGCACGCGACTATGCTCGTGCACGTGGTTTCAAAGGTACATTCCTCATTGAACCGAAGCCAATGGAACCGTCCAAACATCAATATGATGTAGATACGGAAACTGTAATCGGATTCCTGAAAGCTCATGGTTTGGATAAAGATTTCAAAGTGAACATCGAAGTGAACCATGCTACATTGGCCGGCCACACTTTTGAACATGAACTTGCAGTTGCAGTAGATAACGGCATGTTAGGTTCTATTGACGCTAATCGTGGTGACTACCAGAACGGCTGGGATACAGACCAATTCCCTATCGACAACTACGAACTGACACAAGCTATGATGCAGATTATCCGCAACGATGGTTTGGGCAACGGTGGTACTAACTTTGATGCCAAGACCCGTCGTAACTCCACCGATCTTGAAGATATCTTCATCGCTCATATTGCCGGTATGGATGCAATGGCACGTGCTTTGGAGAGCGCTGCAAAATTGCTCGAAGAATCTCCTTACAAGAAAATGCTTGCAGACCGTTATGCTTCTTTTGACAACGGTAAGGGTAAGGAATTTGAAGATGGCAAGTTGACACTGGAAGATGTCGTAGCTTATGCCAAAGCTAATGGCGAACCGAAACAAACCAGCGGCAAGCAAGAATTGTACGAAGCAATCGTAAATATGTATTGCTAATATCGATTAATTACGAATTACAAATTACAAAATTACCGGAATTGCGGCTTTGTAACAGTTGCATAGCCGCTGCCGGTAGATTGTAACTTGTAGTTCGTAATTTGTATTAATCCCCCTAATCTATTATATCATGAATTATACAGAAAAAGGTAGTAAGATCTATCTCTTCTCTATTGTACTTGTGGCTGTCATTGGCGGTCTGCTTTTTGGTTACGATACAGCGGTTATCTCCGGTGCCGAAAAGGGGCTTCAAGCTTTCTTCATGGGAGCCGATTTTGAATACACAGACGCAATACATGGCATAACATCATCCAGTGCACTGATCGGTTGTATCATCGGTAGTGCTATTTCAGGCTTTTTTGCTTCCAGACTGGGGCGCAAAAACTCTCTTTTTTTGGCGGGTATCTTGTTTTTTCTATCTGCATTAGGCTCATACTATCCGGAATTCCTGTTCTTTGAGCATGGAGTTCCTTCATATTCCCTTTTGGTTGCATTCAATTTCTACCGGGTTTTGGGCGGTGTAGGGGTTGGACTGGCGTCTGCCATCTGTCCGATGTATATCGCTGAAATCGCTCCGAGCAATATTCGAGGAACATTGGTTTCGTGGAATCAGTTTGCGATTATCTTCGGCCAATTGGTAGTCTACTTTGTGAATTTCCTGATTTTGGGCAGCCATGCCAATCCTGTTATCGATTTGGTTAACGGAGTGAATCAGATTATGAACCCTGAAGCTGCCGCATGGACAACCGAAACAGGCTGGCGCTTGATGTTTGTCAGTGAAGCTGTACCTGCCGGATTATTCGCTTTGCTGGTACTGTTGGTTCCTGAAACTCCACGTTATCTTGCCATGTGCGGTAAGGATGAAAAAGCATTGAACGTACTAAGCCGCATCAACGGTTCTTCACAAGCTAAAGTTATCTTGGCCGATATTAAGGCTACTACCGAAGAAAAGACAGAAAAACTTTTCACTTACGGTTGGATGGTTATTTTCATCGGTATCATGTTGAGCGTGTTCCAACAGGCTGTCGGTATTAATGCGGTGCTTTATTTTGCACCTCGTATATTTGAGACAATGGGCATGGCAAATCCGATGGTACAGACTGTTCTTATGGGGGTTGTCAATATACTGTTTACTCTATTGGCCGTATTTACCGTTGAAAAATGGGGACGTAAACCGTTGCTCATCTCCGGTTCCATCGGTATGGCAATAGGGGCTTTCGGTGTAGCTCTTTGCAACATAGTGACAGGCCTTCCTGCTATCATATCGGTCATCAGCATTATGATTTACAGCGCTTCATTTATGTTTAGCTGGGGACCTATCTGCTGGGTACTGATTTCTGAGATCTTCCCGAATACCATTCGTGGCGCAGCAGTGGCTATTGCAGTTGCCTTCCAATGGATCTTCAATTTCATTGTTTCATCCACTTTCCTGCCGATGTACAACATGCGTCTTGGAGAAATGGGTGACAAGTTCGGACATATGTTCGCATACGCTCTTTACGGTATTATCTGTGTGGTGGCTGCTATCTTCGTATGGAAACTTGTTCCTGAAACGAAAGGTAAGACCCTGGAAGATATGACCAAACTTTGGAAGAAAAGGAAATAAGTTTGTAAGAATCTCATTCTACAAAATATGAAAGGTCGTGCAGTTCGAAATGAATTGCACGACCTTTTGCGTTTAAACCTTTCGGCTTTCGATGCCTACCACCGGATGGTACGTTTTGTACCAAAGCGTGGTACGGAGACTACCACCCAGTGGTACACCGAGTACCTTAGTATGGTACAGTCAGTACCAAAGCATGGAATAATTCGGTATCTGTATCTTGTTGATTATAAGCACGCTATTGTCAACCGTAATATATGCTTGATTCGTTCGGACCGTCCGTCTGCGAGGATAAATAGTCTTTTGATGAGAAAGGTAAGAAAAAATCATTCCCACATAAGGATTAATGTATCAGTAAAACTGTAACTTTGCACCGTTTAAACTCAGGTATATAACACAAAGATTATGGACGAAATGAAAATCAATAAAGTGCAGATTCGTAATTTGCAGATAGAAGATTACGACCAGTTGGCACAATCATTCACGCGCGTTTATTCAGACGGGAGTGACGTTTTTTGGACACACAAGCAGATAGAAAAGCTGATTCGCATCTTTCCCGAAGGACAGATAGTGACAGTTGTTGATGAGAAAATTGTGGGATGTGCGCTCTCCATTATAGTGAATTATGACGATGTAAAGAATGATCATACTTATGCCCAAGTTACAGGCAAGGAAACTTTCAACACTCACAATCCTAAGGGAAATATTCTCTATGGCATCGAAGTCTTTATTCATCCTCAATATCGCGGACTGCGCTTGGCACGCCGTATGTACGAATATCGCAAGGAACTCTGCGAAACGCTAAACCTGAAAGCCATCATGTTTGGCGGGCGTATTCCTAATTACCACAAGTATGCTGACCAAATACGTCCGAAAGAGTACATTGACAAAGTAAAACAAAAAGAAATTTACGACCCTGTATTGACATTCCAGTTGAGTAACGACTTTCATGTGCGTAAAGTGATGCGCAACTATCTTCCGAACGATGAAGAATCCAAACACTACGCTTGCCTCTTGCAGTGGGATAATATTTATTATCAGCCGCCTACACAGGAGTATGTCAGTCCGAAAACGACAGTACGCGTCGGCTTGGTGCAATGGCAGATGCGTACTTACAAAACATTGGATGATTTATTTGAGCAGGTGGAATTCTTTGTAGATGCCGTCTCCGACTATAAAAGCGACTTTGTTCTTTTTCCTGAATACTTCAATGCGCCGTTGATGGCAAAATTCAACGATGAAGGAGAGTCAGAAGCCATTCGCGGATTGGCGGCCTATACCAATGAAATCAGAGAACGGTTTGTGAAGTTGGCTATCAGTTACAACATAAATATCATTACAGGCAGTATGCCGTTCATCAAGGAAGAAGACGGGCGCCTGTATAATGTAGGTTTCCTTTGCCGTCGCGACGGAACATACGAAATGTATGAAAAAATACACGTTACTCCCGATGAAATAAAAAGTTGGGGCCTGAGTGGCGGTAAATCTTTGCAAACATTCGACACCGATTGTGCTAAAATCGGTGTTCTGATATGTTATGATGTGGAGTTTCCCGAACTTTCACGTATTATGGCAGACCAGGGCATGCAGATATTGTTTGTTCCCTTCCTTACCGATACACAAAATGCCTATTCGCGCGTCAAAGTATGTGCCCATGCCCGCGCCATTGAAAACGAGTGTTTCGTTGTTATAGCGGGTAGCGTGGGTAATCTTCCTCGTGTACACAATATGGATATACAGTATGCCCAATCGGGTGTATTTACTCCCTGCGACTTTGCTTTCCCCACTGACGGGAAGCGTGCCGAAGCCACTCCAAACACTGAAATGATTCTTGTATCCGATGTGGATTTGGATTTATTGAACGAGTTGCACACCTATGGCAGCGTCCGTAACCTGAAAGACCGCAGAAATGATTTGTATGAAGTAAAAATGAAGAAATAAGAAATAATTTGCCACCGATTATGCAAATTATTGATACGGATTCTATCAATTATCCGTTTGTGCAAATTTGCGTAACCGGTGGCGTTTTTTTATTTGGTACTCGCCAAAGCCTCTTGCAAGTCAATACCCAAAGCAGCTGCTACTCCCGTACCATATGCCGGATCTGCCTTGTAACAATTGCGTATGTGGCGTTGCTTGATGAACAATTCGGCATCTCCCATAGCACGAGCCGTATTTTCAAATAGAAGCAGTTGTTCTTCTGCCGGCATCAGTCGGAACAAATCACCCGGTTGGCTGTAATAGTCATCATCGTATTCACGTTCATTATAATTATAAACGTCGCCATGTATTTTCAAAGGCGGCTCTTTCTTCTCCGGTGAATCCTGCCATTCTCCATAACTGTTAGGCTCATACCCCTTGGCGGAACCATAGTTGCCATCTACGCGCATAGCGCCGTCGCGATGAAACGCATGGAACGGACAGCGAGGCTTGTTTACCGGAATCTGTTCCGCGTTCACCCCCAAACGATAACGCTGTGCATCCCCATAAGAGAACAGTCTGCCCTGTAACATCTTATCAGGCGAAAAACCGATTCCTTCTACGATATTCTGAGGATTGAAAGCAGCCTGTTCCACTTCGGCAAAATAGTTTTCCGGATTACGGTTCAGCTCCAGAATACCTACGTCTTGCAACGGGAAGTCTTTGTGCGACCACACTTTCGTTAGGTCAAAAGGGTTGATGCGATAATTGTCCGCTTCCTCTTCAGTCATCAGTTGAATCTGAAGTTTCCACTTCGGGAAATCTCCTTTTTCAATGCTCTCATATAGGTCTCTCTGATGCGACTCACGATCTTTGGCGATGATTGCTTCTGCTTCCTGATCAGTCAGGCATTTAATGCCTTGCATGGTCTTGAAATGGAATTTCACCCAGATACGTTCGTTGTTTGCATTGATAAAGCTGTATGTATGGCTGCCGTAGCCGTTCATGTGTCGATAAGAGTAGGGAATACCTCTGGTGCTCATGGTAATGGTTACCTGATGCAATGCTTCGGGCAATAATGTCCAAAAGTCCCAATTATTACTGGCGCTGCGCATGTTAGTACGCGGATCGCGTTTCACCGCATGATTTAAATCCGGGAACTTCAAAGGATCACGTAAAAAGAATACCGGAGTATTGTTTCCTACCAAATCCCAATTACCTTCTTCCGTATAAAATTTCATAGCAAATCCGCGAATATCGCGTTCGGCATCAGCTGCACCTCTTTCGCCAGCCACTGTTGAGAAACGGACGAAACATTCCGTTTTCTTTCCTACTTCACTGAAGATTGCCGCGCGAGTATACTTTGTAATGTCATGCGTTACAGTAAATGTTCCATAAGCACCGGAGCCTTTGGCATGCATGCGTCTTTCGGGAATCACCTCACGATCAAAGTGGGCTAACTTCTCCAGAAACCAGGGATCCTGTAACACCATAGGACCTCGCTGACCTGCTGTCTGGCTGTTTTGGTTGTCTGCTATCGGACGACCGTTGGCTGCTGTGAGCTTCTTTTTTTCCATAAATACCATTTTAGAGTTAATAATAGGGACCTTGTATATTGCAAAGATAGTGACAGCATGCCGACACGACAACAGATTTTTTCTATGAGAACATTGCTTAAATCTATAACGTATCGTTCTATATTTTCCAAAGATAGGGATAATAATGAAATAACCTACGATTAAAACGAAAGTTTATAAATGGCATATTTTAAAATTATCTACTCAAAAATCTCTTTTCTCTAACTTTTTTGTAAATTTGCACCCTTAAAACAAAGAGGATAGTTCCAGATGCGCTGAAAAGACTCCTCGGGCTATCACTAAGAGTAGTAAATCGTAAATAGTCAAATCGTAAATATCAAGATGGGTAAGAAGTTTGCCGAATATTCAAAGTTTGACCTTTCGGAAGTAAACAAGGAAGTGTTGAAGAAATGGGACGAAAACCAGGTTTTCGCCAAGAGTATGACAGAACGTGAAGGTTGTCCTTCTTTCGTGTTTTTCGAAGGACCTCCCTCGGCCAATGGTATGCCGGGTATCCACCATGTAATGGCTCGTTCCATTAAGGATATTTTTTGCCGCTACAAAACCATGAAAGGTTTCCAAGTAAAGCGTAAAGCCGGCTGGGACACACATGGCCTTCCTGTGGAACTGGGTGTGGAAAAAGCACTTGGTATCACCAAAGAAGATATAGGCAAGACGATTTCTGTTGCCGAATACAACGCTGCCTGCCGCAAGGACGTGATGAAATTCACCAAAGAGTGGGAGGACCTTACCCATAAAATGGGATATTGGGTAGATATGAAAGATCCTTATATCACCTATGACAACCGTTACATTGAAACGCTATGGTGGCTGTTGAAACAGCTTCATAAAAAAGGACTCCTTTATAAAGGATATACCATACAGCCGTATTCTCCGGCTGCAGGAACCGGTTTGAGTTCGCATGAGTTGAACCAGCCCGGGTGCTATCGTGATGTAAAAGACACTACCGTAGTAGGACAGTTCAAGATGAAGAACCCGAAGCCTGAAATGACAGAGTGGGGTACTCCTTATTTCTTGGCATGGACCACGACTCCTTGGACATTACCCTCAAATACAGCTCTCTGCGTAGGTCCGAAAATAGACTACGTAGCCGTACAGACCTACAACGGTTATACGGGGGAAAAGATGACTGTGGTACTTGCTAAAGCTCTACTCTACACTCACTTCAACAAAAAGGCGGAAGATCTTGTATTAGAGGATTATAAGCCGGGAGACAAACTGATTCCGTTTAAGGTTGTAGGCGAGTACAAAGGTCCGGAATTGGCAGGAATGGAATATGAACAGCTCATTCCGTGGGTGAAACCGGTAGATGTGGATAATGAGGGAAATTGGAGTGTCAGCGACAAAGGCTTTCGTGTAATCCTCGGTGACTACGTAACCACAGAAGACGGTACGGGTATCGTGCACATCGCTCCGACATTCGGTGCAGATGATGCTTTTGTGGCCCGCGCAGCAGGCATCCCTTCCTTGTTCATGATTAACAAGCGTGGTGAAACGCGTCCTATGGTAGACCTTACCGGTAAGTTCTATTTACTGGATGAACTGGACGAAAAGTTTGTGAAAGAATGTGTCAATGTAGACGCATATAAAGAATATCAAGGCCGCTGGGTGAAGAATGCTTACGATCCGCAATTTACAGTTGACGGCAAGTATGACGAGAAAGCCGCACAGGCAGCCGAGACACTTGATATTTACATCTGCATGATGATGAAAGCCGCTAACCAGGCCTTCAAAATAGAGAAGCACGTGCACAACTATCCGCACTGTTGGCGTACTGACAAGCCTGTATTGTACTATCCGCTGGATAGCTGGTTCATCCGCAGCACTGCCTGCAAGGAGCGCATGATAGAGCTGAACAAGACCATCAATTGGAAGCCGGAAAGCACCGGTACCGGACGTTTCGGCAAGTGGCTGGAAAACTTGAACGACTGGAATCTGAGCCGTTCACGCTACTGGGGTACTCCGTTGCCTATTTGGCGTACGGAAGACGGCGATGAGGAAAAATGCATCGAATCCGTAGAGGAGCTTTACAACGAAATAGAGAAATCCGTTGCAGCCGGACTGATGTCGTCCAATCCATATAAGGAGAAAGGTTTCCAGCCCGGTGTATATACACAGGATAATTACGACAAGATAGACCTTCATCGTCCTTACGTGGACGATATTATTCTCGTTTCCAAAGGCGGAAAGCCCATGAAACGCGAATCAGACTTGATTGACGTATGGTTTGACTCCGGTTCCATGCCGTATGCACAGATACACTATCCGTTTGAGAATAAAGAGTTGCTTGACAGCCACCAGGTATATCCTGCCGATTTCATAGCAGAAGGTGTGGACCAGACACGTGGCTGGTTCTTTACACTACATGCCATCGCAACAATGGTGTTCGACAGCATTTCCTATAAGGCTGTGATTTCAAATGGTCTGGTGCTCGACAAGAATGGCAATAAGATGTCCAAACGTTTGGGCAATGCCGTAGACCCGTTCTCAACCATCGAAAAATACGGTTCCGACCCCTTGCGTTGGTACATGATAACCAACTCTTCACCATGGGACAACCTGAAGTTTGACGTAGACGGAGTGGAGGAAGTTCGCCGCAAATTCTTCGGTACCTTATATAATACGTATTCTTTCTTCGCCCTTTATGCCAATGTGGACGGATTTGAATACAAAGAGGCAGATGTTCCCATGGCAGAACGTCCGGAAATAGACCGTTGGATTCTTTCCGTACTGAATACACTGGTGAAAGACGTGGACAACTGTTACAACGAATATGAGCCGACTAAAGCCGGACGCCTGATTTCGGATTTCGTGAACGATAACCTTTCAAACTGGTACGTCCGTCTGAATCGTAAACGTTTCTGGGGTGGTGGTATGACACAAGACAAGCTGTCTGCTTTCCAGACGCTCTATACCTGTTTGGAAACCGTAGCCAAACTAATGGCTCCTATCGCTCCATTCTATGCGGATATGCTCTACTCTGACCTGACGGCAGCTACCGGGCGCGACAACGTAGTTTCCGTTCATTTGGCTAAATTCCCTGAATGCAAAGAAGAGATAATAGACAAAGAGCTGGAAGCCCGCATGCAAATGGCACAAGACGTAACCTCTATGGTATTGGCTTTGCGCCGTAAGGTGAACATCAAGGTGCGCCAGCCTTTGCAATGCATCATGGTTCCGGTGGTAGACGAAGAGCAACGTGCCCACATTGAGGCTGTAAAAGCGCTTATCATGAACGAGGTGAACGTAAAGGAAATCCAGTTTGTGGACGGTGCTGCCGGTGTGCTCGTGAAGAAAGTGAAGTGCGACTTCAAGAAACTCGGCCCGAAATTCGGCAAGCAGATGAAAGCTGTTGCCGCAGCCGTTGCCGGAATGTCACAGGAAGCCATTGCCGAACTGGAGAAGAACGGCGCTTATACGTTGAACCTGGATGGTGCGGAAGCTGTAATAGAGACATCCGATGTGGAGATATTCAGTGAGGATATTCCAGGCTGGCTGGTTGCCAATGAAGGTAAACTCACCGTTGCTCTGGAAGTTACCATCACCGAGGAACTCCGCCGCGAGGGTATTGCCCGCGAATTGGTGAATCGTATTCAGAATATCCGTAAATCGAGTGGTTTCGAGATAACGGATAAAATAAAGATTACATTATCAAAAAATCCGCAAACAGATGATGCGGTAAATGAATATAAAGATTATATTTGTAACCAGGTTTTAGGAACCTCACTGACGCTGACAGACGGTGTAGAAAGCGGTACGGAACTCGAGTTCGATGATTTCAAACTGTATGTAAGCGTTGTAAAAGAATAGATTATTAATACTAACGATTAAACACGTAAAGTTATGGCAGAAAAAACAAGATATTCGGATGCTGAATTGGAAGAATTCCGCGCCATTATTATGGAAAAGTTGGAGTTGGCTCAACGCGATTATGAATTGTTGAAGGCCAGCCTGACAGGTGCAGACGGTAATGATACCGACGATACATCTCCTACATACAAAGTACTGGAAGAAGGAGCCAATACCTTATCCAAGGAAGAAACGACACGTCTGGCGCAACGCCAGCTGAAGTTCATTCAGGGTTTACAGGCAGCTCTGGTACGTATTGAGAACAAAACGTATGGTATTTGCCGCGAAACAGGTAAGTTGATTCCTGCCGAGCGCCTGCGTGCAGTGCCTCATGCAACATTAAGCATCGAAGCTAAAAACAACGGCAAGAAATAAGGATGAAGAATTTTTTCACGAAAGGACGGATAGCCTTACTTGTTATATTCTCGGTACTGATTATCGACCAGGTAATTAAAGTGATTGTTAAGACACACATGTATTGGCATGAGAGCATACGCATCACTGATTGGTTTTATATCTACTTCACCGAGAACAATGGCATGGCTTTCGGCTTGGAGATATTCGGAAAACTATTCCTCACTTCATTTCGAATCGTAGCAGTAGGAGTTATAGGCTGGTTTCTGTACAAGTTCGTAAAACATGGAATGAAAACAGGGTTTATTGTCTGTGTTTCACTCATCCTGACGGGAGCATTAGGCAATATCATCGACAGTGTATTCTACGGAGTGCTCTTTAATGAAAGCACCTATTCACAACTGGCAACCTTTATGCCTGAAGGCGGCGGATACGCTCCGTTGCTATATGGCAAAGTGGTCGATATGTTCTATTTCCCTATTATCGAAACGAACTGGCCCACGTGGATGCCGTTCATAGGTGGAAAGCATTTCATTTTTTTCAGTCCGATTTTCAACTTTGCCGATGCAGCAATCAGTTGCGGAATTATAGCTCTGTTGTTGTTTTACAGTAAATATTTGAATGATTCCTATCATGTTATAAAGAAATCATGAAAAGGAAAAAACGGATTCAATGGTATAGCGTAATCCTTTTGGCGTTCAGTCTGACAGCGTGCCAGGTGAAAAGACCTGAAACAGTCATACCGGACGCCAAAATGGAAAACGTACTCTATGACTTCCACATTGCAAAGGCAATGGGAGAGGAGGTTCCGTATAGCGACAGCTACAAGCGAGTGCTATATATTGAATCGGTCTACAAGAAACATGGCATCACCCAAGCCGATTTCGATTCCTCAATGGTGTGGTATGCCCGCCACCCGGATGCTCTCACAAAAGTCTACGAAAAAGTTAATCAACGGTTAAAGGCCGAAAGAGACGGCATCAATCATCTAATTGCCCTGCGCGACAACAAGCCCAAAGAATCTCTTCCGGGCGATAGCATCGACGTATGGATAGGACGGCACATCTATCATCTGACCGGAATGTCGTTGGACAACAAGCTGACCTTTGCACTTCCTTCGGATACGAATTTCAAGGATCGGGATACGCTCAAATGGACTGTTCGCTTCCGTTTCCTGAACGGAGTCCCCGACAGCCTGCATGCACCGTTAATGGCAATGCAGATCCTTTATGCAAAAGACACACTGAACGATATGCGGAGAATAAAGCAATCGGGTACAGAAACCATATCATTGTTTGCCGATACGCTGGGAGAAATCAAAGAAATACGCGGCTTTATCTATTATCCGGTGCAAACATCTGCACAGAGTATATTGACGGATCGTATCAGCCTGATGCGTTATCATGCAACAGACACCCTGTTTAATGCCGACAAAGAGAGCCTTAAGCCTACCGACGACAAAGTGGTGAAGAAAGATACGGTTTTGAGCAAGCCGGCAGAAGTGAAAGAACAGGATGTAGAGCAGAACAATGCCCGCCGTCCGGAAATGCGCCCTCGCCCGCGATTACGCCAAACTACCGAAAAGTAAATGAAACGCTTCGCATCACACTTTTTATTCCTGCCTGCATACGGTTATTTAAAACAATATGCGGTGGAAACGGAAGAGGGGAGCGTTGTACGTATATTTCCATTAACGGAAGAGATAGAAAACGTGGAATGGCTGCCGGGAGCAATCGTTCTTTTGACGCAAGATGAATTGAAAGAACTTGACACAAATTCCCCCTTAGTAAATGCTCCACAAAATTACAGTAAAACGTCCGCGGAATTTTACTATAATTCTACAAGAATTTTAGTAAAATTCCCTCAGAATTTATTAATGGCTCTTCCGCCCTCTATTGAAGGGCGTTGCCAACTCTTACCTGTCTATTTCTCCAATTTTGACATTACAACAATGCTGCCTGTCGCCGGAACTCGGCACAGACTACTGCGGTAGCAATAGCAACATTCAAAGATTCGGAAGTTTCACGTGTCGACGGATAATTGGGAATATAAAGTTTCCGGTTGATAAGTTGCTTCACCTCATTCCCTATGCCGTTGCCCTCATTCCCCATAACTATCAGTCCATGGGCAGAGAGTGGTTGCGTGTACATATTTTCTCCGTCCAGGAAAGTGCCGTATACCGGTATGTCTTTCAAAGAGCCAATCAGCCCGGGCAGGGAAGTATAATGCAGTTTCACCCTTGCTATGCCCCCCATAGTGGCCTGTATGGTCTTGGGATTGTAGGCATCCACGGTATTGGGCGAGCAGAAGATATGTTCTATTCCAAACCAATCGGCCAGCCGGATTATGGTTCCCAGATTACCGGGATCCTGCACGTCATCCAGCGCCAGACAAAGGGAGTGGGCTACAACGGAAGCATCCATTACCTCATCCGGCTGTTCAAAAACAGCGAGCACCTGTTGGGGAGTTTTCAAAAGACTGGCGCATGAGAGTTCTTTTTCGGAGACCTCGGTTATATCTTCCACCGGCAGCTGCCGGTGTGCGGAAAGCCATTCAGCGGTTGCAATCAGGAAGCGGCAACGGAAATGCCCCAATAAATCGCCTACCAGCTTCGGACCCTCTGCCAGAAACACTTTATCAGCCTTGCGGTTCTTCTTCAACTCCAATGAACGGATATATTTAATACGATTCTTACTTAGTGCCATAAGTTGTTTGGTTTTATTTGGCAAAAGTACACGATTATTTCTATATTTGCAGTAATTTATGCGCAATTAATAATCCAGTATGAAGAAAGGCTTTCGCTACGCACTATTTGCTACCGCCATACTTTTATTAGCTTCATGTTCTGCCACGAAATATGTGCCGGAAGGTTCATATTTATTGGACGAGGTGCGCATACAAACGGACAACAGGGAAATCAAACCTTCCAGCCTCTCGATGTATGTCCGTCAAAATCCGAATTCCAAATGGTTCAGCCTGATAAAGACACAGTTGTACGTCTATAACTGGTCGGGGAGGGATTCTGCAAGTTGGATAAACCGCACTTTACGAAGAATGGGAGATGCTCCGGTCATATATAAAGAAGAAGAAACGGAACGCTCCAGTGAGGAAATGACAAAGGCCATGCAAAATATGGGCTATATGGGAGCAGTTGTAGAACCTGTCACGCACATAAAAAAGAAGAAGCTGAAACTGACTTATAAGGTTTCCAGCGGAAAGCCCTACAAGATACGTTCCCTCAAATATGACATCAAGGACGAGAAAATCAGAGAATACATGCGGCAGGATTCGGCAGATACCTATTTGACGGAAGGCATGTATTTCGATGTAAATCGCCTGGATGCGGAACGGCAGCGCATTACGGACAACCTGCTTCGCAACGGATATTATAAATTTAATAAAGAATATATCTCCTATACGGCAGATACGGTGAGGAACACTTATCAGGTGGATGTTACTATGCACTTGGCACCGTTTCGGCAGCATAATGACAATACTCCGCAAAATCATCGCCAGTATTACATCAATAAGGTGAACTTCATTACGGACTATAATGTATTGGAGTCATCCGCCTTGAGCAGCATAGAAATAAACGACTCCATACATTACAAGGGTTTCCCCATATACTATAAGGACAAACTCTATCTGCGTCCGAAAGTCCTGACGAATAACCTGCGCATTACACCGGGAAGTTTGTACAACGAACCGGACGTACAGCGGACATACTCCAATTTCGGACGTTTGCAGGCTTTGAAATATACTAATATCCGCTTTTTCGAGACACAGGTTGGCGATACTTCCAAACTGAATGCTTACGTAATGCTGACAAAGAGTAAGTACCAGTCGGTATCGTTCGAGTTGGAAGGAACCAATTCTGCCGGAGACTTGGGGGCGGCTGCATCGGTATCGTTCCAGAACAGGAATATGTTCAAAGGTTCTGAAACTTTTATGATAAAACTACGTGGCGCTTACGAAGCGGTATCAGGTCTGCAAGGCGGTTATAACCACGAGGATTACACTGAATTGGGGGCAGAGGCGACGATCAACTTCCCGCGTTTCCTTTTTCCTTTCCTGTCCAACGATTTCCGTCGGAAGATACGTGCCACTACGGAGTTCGGTGTGCAGTATAATTATCAGATACGACCGGAGTTTTCGCGTATCATCGCTTCTGCCAATTGGAGCTATAAGTGGGGATTGCAACGCCAGCGTGCACAGCACCGCATCGACCTGTTGGACATAAACTATCTGTACATGCCTTCCATTTCACAGGAGTTTCGTGACAAATACCTGAACAACGAACAGAATTATATCTTAAAATACAACTATGACGACCGCCTGATTGTCCGCACAGGATACAGCTACACGTACAATAGCGCAGGGCAGGCATTGATGAATAATACAATAATCGGCAACTCGTATTCCATTCGCGTTAATTTTGAGTCAGCAGGTAATCTTCTGTATGCAGTTGCCAAAATGGCTGATATGAAAAAGAATGAAGACGGGGAGTATTCATTGCTAAGTATCCCATTCGCACAATATATAAAGGGAGATTTTGATTTTGCCAAGAACATAGTCATCGACAATCGCAACTCCATCGCATTCCATGTAGGGGCAGGGATAGCCGTACCATACGGCAATGCAACCATTGTGCCTTTTGAGAAGCGTTACTTCTCCGGTGGCGCCAACAGTGTACGCGGCTGGTCGGTACGTGACTTAGGTCCGGGCGTTTTTCCCGGTGACGGAAATTTCATGAATCAGTCGGGGGATGTTAAGTTGGATGCAAGTGTCGAGTACCGTACACGTCTTTTCTGGAAATTCAGAGGAGCAGTCTTTGTGGATGCGGGTAACATTTGGACGCTGCGTGATTACAAAGATCAGCCGGGCGGCAAATTTGAATTCAACAAATTCTATAAGCAGATAGCAGTGGCCTACGGGTTGGGCCTGCGGTTGGATTTGGACTTCTTTGTCCTGCGTTTTGACGGCGGCATGAAAGCTATCAATCCTGTGTTCAGTAACAGGAAAGAACATTTCCCTATTATACATCCCAAATTCAGTCGTGATTTTGCTTTCCACTTTGCTGTGGGATATCCATTCTAAAACAGTAAAGGCTACGCGCGGTTTCTTTGGAAACATTGCGCGTAGCCTTTCTATTTAGTTCTTAATTTTCAATCCTCAACGTGCTGCGTAATAGGTGTTGACCATAGTTGCCTGACGAGCAGCAGAAATACCTTGAGCATCCAAAGTGACAGTCATATCCTCACCATTGGGCAAAGTGATCTGTGCCGTACCGTCGTTGTTCATCTGCAGGAGTTCGGTGCTTACGCCGTCTGCTACGACATTCCAAGTATTCATGTCTTTATCGTAAATCAACTCCATAGATGCAGTTTCGCCCTCTTTCGTGATAGAATAACCGTTTTCAAGGGTTTCCACCAAATAGTTTCCGTTTTCGCCTTTCACTTTCTTAACATCACCGACACTTGCCATCGGGTTGCTGCCACTCCAGAATTCAATGGAGTTGATAACCAAAGCATCTGCCAAATAGCATACGCCATACACCGGAATGATATTGAATGCCAGAAAAACAAGTTCATTGACAAATTTATTGCCAATGCCCTGGTTCCAATTCAACAGTTTGCTATGCAAACCGAAAGAACCGATACATGAACTAAAAAGGAAAGCACCGCATACCATTACAGTTGCAGCCAATTTCAAATTGAACTTTTTCATAATCACTTTCTTTTATTTTTTACTATATTTTGTTAAGGTTGTATTTAACCAGCCTTTTTTAGATTAGTGCAAATATAGCCATTTTTATAAAAGAACACAAAAAAGCCGTAAAAAATTACACTTTGTAAGACAAAAGAGCCGTATCTGTCTCTATTTGCGAAAAAGGGATTTGGAAATCCAACGGTCTACCGCGAATTTACCCGGTCCTACAATGTACACCAGCACAAATACCACTAAGTAAACAAATGCAAGTTCCTTTACTGCAAACGGGTCATCGGCATGGACTATGAAAAAAGCCACACACATTGTAAATATCATGGGAATCATAGCCAGCCTGTACAGAAAGCCTATGATGAACGCCATTGAACAGGCCAGCTCGCCGAATATAGCCAACCCCAGAGAAAGAGGGCTGCCAATACCGAGAGGATCGGGAAATACGGCTGAAAGTTCCTGATAGTTTGCCCACTTATCGATGCCATGATTCATGAGCATAACACCAAATACAACTCTAACTATTAATAATATGACAGATATGAAAGTGCCGTCCGGCTTGACAGGAAATAAAAATCGTTTTAACATAATTGTTCGTCTTTTTAAGTTGATATGTATTCTTAACAAATAAGAACGAATAAATGTTTACTCCCGTTTCAAAGGCTTGATGATAATCCGCAATGAAGGGTCATAGGTGAAATAGCTCCACATCCAGTCCACAAATATAAAAAGCCGGTTCTTTACACCTACAATGCTCATCAAATGAACAAACAGCCACACTGCCCATGCCGGAAAACCACCAAAACGCAGTTTCTTTAACTCTACAACGGCATGGTTGCGCCCGATAGTAGCCATAGAGCCTTTATTGCGATATATAAAGGGCTGCAAAGGCAAGCCTTGTTCCATACGCTGTAAGTTGACGATTAAATTTCTTGCTTGTTGAATAGCCGGCTGAACCACTTGTGGATGCCCCTTAGGGTAAGCATCGGAAGACATTAAGGCGGTATCACCGATGGCAAAGATATTGGAGTACTCACACAAGCGGTTATAACTGTCCACTTTCAAGCGGTTTCCCGGTCCGTATGCTTCGGAAGGTAATCCTTGCAGACTGTTGGCTTTTACACCCGCCACCCAGAATACATTTTTCGTATCAATAACCGGCCCCTCACTCAACACAAGCTCATTGCCTTCATAGTTGATGACCCTTGCATTCAGTTTAACCTCTACGTTCCGTTTTCCCAAATATTCCATTACCTCCCGGGAGGATTTCTCCGAAAAAGCAGACAAGAGGCGAGGAGCGCCGTCTATGAGAATTATACGCATTTCATTGATGTTCAAGTCCGGATAATCTTGCGGAAGAACGAATTTTCGCATTTCTGCCAAAGCACCTGCCAGTTCTATGCCCGTAGCCCCGCCGCCTACTATGGCAAAAGTCATCAGACGCTTGCGTTCTTCTTCATTTCCGGTGTTTTGGGCCTGTTCAAAACTATCCAGAATTTGATTACGATTGAACAGGGCTTCCGATGTATTCTTTAAGGCCATAGTCTGTTTAGCCATGTCATTGTTGCCGAAATAATTCGTATCACATCCGGTAGCAATTACCAGATAGTCATAAGCCAACGTACCAATGGAAGTCTCCAGTAAGTTATTTTCCGGCATAACGCGTTGTGCTTCACAAATACGTATATGGAAATGCTCTCTTTTCTTAAAGATTTTGCGGTAGGGAAAGGAAATGGCACTCGGCTCAATACCTGCCGTAGCCACCTGATAAAGTAAAGGTTGAAAAATATGGTGGTTGTTCTTATCCAATAGGACAATCTGATATTTATCGCTCTTCAGTTTCCTTGCCAGTTTCAGCCCTCCAAAACCGCCTCCCACAATGACCAGTCGTTTGCGGCCCTCTTTGTCGGGAATATCCATTGCTGTTTTCATATCTCAAGTTGTTCTTGGTTCATTATAAAGAAACACAGAGGATTAAGGAATGTTCTGTTGATGCCCAAGTTAAAATATTCTAAGGAAATAACAGACATTAAATAGGAAGAAAGGAAAACAAAAAGCTTTGTAACATTGTTGTAACATGAATTATTTACAACTAACTTTGTCACGAAGTTTTCTTAGTATTGGAGAATGAGCACTGATTTGAAAACATGGCTATCATCATTAATCTTGTTGGTGACTGTAACCGCTGTTCATGCACAAACACGCTTGGCAGAAGTACATACTTCGGCCGGTACGGATTCTGTCACCGTCCTTGATTCGGCTTCTGCCAAACGGAGTTTTTTCAAGAAGTTCTTGGACTATTTCAATGACGCCAATAAAGAGAAGAAGAATAAAAAATTCGATTTTAGCATTATCGGTGGACCTCATTACTCCAGTGATACCAAATTGGGATTGGGGTTGGTGGCTGCCGGGCTTTATCGCACCGACCGTAACGATACGATTCTTCCGCCCTCCAATATTTCGTTGTATGGAGATGTTTCTACGGTAGGCTTTTATCTGTTGGGAATACGCGGGACGCATCTGTTTCCTCGTGATAAATATCGCTTGAATTATAATTTATATTTCTACTCCTTTCCGAGTTTATATTGGGGAAAAGGGTATGATAACGGAGTCAATAATGCCAATGAAAGCGATTATGACCGTTTTCAGGCGCAGATGAAAGTGGATTTTATGTTCCGGCTGGCACGCAACTTCTATGTGGGCCCTATGGCAGTGTTTGACTACATATATGGGCACAATATTGAAAAGCCTGAATTGTGGGAAGGTATGAACGCACGCACCACAAATTTCAGTCTTGGGTTGTCGCTGCTTTATGATTCGCGCGACTTTCTGACAAATGCATACAAAGGGTACTATCTTAGAATAGACCAACGCTTCAGTCCCGCCTTCTTAGGAAACAAATATGCCTTCAGCAGTACGGAACTGGATACGAGATATTATCATGAGGTGTGGAAAGGCGGCGTTTTGGCCGGACAGTTCCACACTCTGCTGAATTACGGGAATCCTCCCTGGGGCCTGATGGCAATTTTAGGCAGTTCGTATTCCATGCGTGGCTATTATGAAGGACGCTATCGTGACAAATGTGTCATGGATGCCCAAATAGAGCTTCGCCAACATGTCTGGAAACGTAATGGAGTGGCCGTATGGGTGGGGGCGGGAACTGTTTTTCCAAGGTTCTCAGAATTTGACATGAAACATATTCTTCCCAATTACGGTTTCGGTTATCGCTGGGAATTTAAAAAGAGAGTAAATGTACGTTTAGATTTAGGGTTTGGCAAACACCAGACAGGATTTATATTCAATATCAATGAAGCCTTTTAAAGAAATCAAGAAATGGTTTGAAAATCAAGAGAACTTGTTTTACTTGTTCCTGATAATTTTGATAGTACCCAATGTTGTACTATGTTTTACGGAGCCTATGCCGATTGTAGCAAAGGTATGCAATGTGTTGTTGCCATTTTCCATATATTATATGGTGATGAGTTGGTCGAGAAACTGCGGCAGGACTTTCTGGATATTGTTTCCTTTTTTGTTTTTCGGAGCATTCCAGATTGTGTTGTTATATCTCTTCGGACAGTCCATTATTGCAGTGGATATGTTTCTCAACCTGGTAACAACCAATTCCAGCGAAGCCTTGGAGTTGCTGGACAACCTGATACCGGCTATTGTTATTGTAGTGCTGTTATATATTCCGGCATTGGCAGTGGCGACGGTATCTGTCATCAAAAAACGGGAATTGCCGGAGCTGTTTATCCACAGAGAGCGTAAGCGCGCCCGATTAGCAATGATTGCCGGGGTTTTGTCATTGGGAGCTGCCTATCTGTTTGACTCCCGCTATGAACTGAAATCGGATTTATACCCGGCCAATGTGTGTTATAACGTTGCACTCGCCTTTCAACGCACTGCACAGACACAGAGCTATGCAAAAACATCGAAAGATTTCACATTCCAAGCTAAATCCGTTCATCCCCAAAAGAATAGGGAAGTCTATGTTATGGTTATTGGGGAAACGTCCCGTGCAACTAATTGGTCGATTTATGGTTATAATCGCGAAACGAACCCCAAACTGTCAAAGGTAAAGGGACTAACAGCTTTCTGCCACGTACTGACCGAATCCAATACTACACACAAAAGTGTACCTATGCTGATGTCTTCGGTTTCGGCACATGACTTCAATTCCATTTATCAACAGAAAAGTATCATTACAACATTCAAAGAAGCAGGCTATCAGACAGCTTTCTTCTCCAACCAGCGCTATAACCATTCTTTCATTGATTTTTTCGGAAAAGAAGCTGATACATGCAATTTTATCAAAGAAAATGTGAAGCATGCCAACTACAACCCTTCCGACGATGAGCTGTTGGAACTGGTAGCCACTGAGTTGGCTAAAAATGCTCCTAAGCAATTTATTGTTCTCCATACCTATGGTTCACATTTCAATTACCGGGAGCGCTATCCTTCGGAAAACGCTTTTTTCTTACCCGATTTTCCTGTGGATGCCGAAGTGAAATATAAAGATAATCTAGTGAATGCCTATGACAACTCTATCCGCTATACAGATGATTTTCTGGCACGCCTTATCGGAATGTTGCAGGAACAGAACACAGATGCTGCAATGCTTTACACTTCGGATCATGGAGAGGATATTTTTGATGATAGCCGACGCCTTTTCCTGCATGCGTCACCGGTTCCGTCTTATTACCAGATACATGTGCCGTTCTTACTGTGGATGTCTGACAGTTACCGGGACCATTATCCGTCTCTTTGGGAGAATACAATATCCAATAAGCAGAAAAACATTTCATCCAGTGCCTCTTTCTTCCACACGATGCTGGAGTTAGGAGGAGTTACAACGCCTTATCGAAATGATTCATTGTCTGTTGTAAATGGTTTGTTTACCGAAAAGCCCAGAGTGTATCTCAACGACCACAATGAAGCTCGTTCACTGAATGAGATAGGTATGGGCGAGGAAGATTTTGAAATGTTGCAACAGAAAGGGATATTATACCGGTAAAAACAATATGCCGACCGTTAAAACCGGAAAAGCAGCATCTGCTTAGAATAACGGATGCTGCTTTATTTGTATCACCAATCATTGCCTACATGATTTTTTCCGACTAAAGATTCTATTCTTACTTTATAATTATTAACCCCTTCGGCAATGTTTTTTCCTGCATCGGCCGTTCCCATTCCGTATGCCACTACGGGAGTTTGCCATACCATTCCGGCATGTATGGCACTTCCCTGATAAGGCCTTAAAAGTTCATCTATTGTGAAGTTGTTTCTTCCGCCACTACGATAGGCACTGTATTCGGACCCCGTAGTAACCGCAACCAATAATGCCTTACCTGCCACCGCCGGAGTTTTAGCCAGATAGGTGAATACCTCATCCTGCCATTTCTTCAATAGGGAAGGAGCTGACATCCAATACAACGGGAACTGAAACACAATGGCAGAAGCCTGAGAAATAATCTTACTCCATGAGTCTACATTAAAAGCGTCTTCAGGGCGCATTTCATACAAATTGTATACTGCCACTTCTTCCAGTTCTTTAATAGCATCCATTAATGCCTTGTTGGCCTGTGAACTTTTGATGTCGGGATGTGCCAAAAGAACCACAACTTGTTTTATACCTTTATCCATAGTGTATCTTTATAATTTATTAATGTCGGTTGATTAGCTACAAAGATAAAAAAACATGAATATATAACAAAAAAGGAACAACTTTTGTTGTTCCTTTTTGGAGTACACCCTCAGGGATTCGAACCCTGGACCCACTGATTAAGAGTCAGTTGCTCTACCAACTGAGCTAAGAGTGCATTTTTTATTTCTCGTTTGCGGGTGCAAAGGTAGCCCTTTTATTTTATTTCGCAAACAATCCTTAGACTTTTTTCGATGAAATCGGTATCTTTTTACTCAAACTCATATAGTTCGGAGGGAGTAGTTCGCTTTAAAGCGCAGAGTTGCACATCTTTACCCACTATAATGCCTTTCTCCCTCAGTTTCCATTCAACAGTTTTATAGGCCAACTCCGGATGATTATTGTCTTTACTTAAATGGCAGAGCCATATATATTGCAAGTGTTCTGTAATATTTTCGGCAAGAAATTCTGCGGTATCAATATTACTCATATGTCCGGTACGGCTGGTTATACGTTCCTTTAGATACTGAGGATAAGAACCCATACGCAACATTTCATCATCATAATTGGCTTCCAGTATCAGGTAGTTTGCTTTACAGATATACTGCGCCGCAGTAGGGGTTATTTCGCCAAGGTCTGTGAGAAAAGAAAAGACTTTACCGTCTATCTCTATACAATAGCCCACATTGTCTGTGCCGTCATGAGGAACTTCAAAAGACTCAATACGAAAGTCTTCCAATTGCATAGGTTGCTGTTTCTCCAGATAACGGACGGAGGAATGTAACTTTTCCGTCATACAGTAACTCTTGTTTATTCCTTCGTGAATACGGGCTGTCGTATAGATAGGTATATTCAGTTTCTCACCCAGTCCGCCTACTGCTTTTATATGATCGGCATGATCATGGGTGACAAATACTGCACGTATCATCTCCATGTTGATACCTGCTTCTTTTAATCCTTTTTTTATGGTACGAACAGCAATGCCGGCGTCAATGAGTATTCCGTATTTTTCTGTGCCTATATAGTAACAATTGCCACTGCTACCACTTGCAAGGCTTATAAATCTTACTTTCATTCTAATCTCCTTAATTACAAAAAGGCCGTCACCTTGAAAAAAAAGTGACGGCAAAGACAGTGCAAATAAGAGCAGAATTAAGCTCACTTAATTTATGCCGAATGTAGCCTGTCTTTGCATTGGGGGGCAAATATACATAAAATATGCAATATATAAGATTATGCTTTCTTCTTTTTGTCGATGAATTCGGTGGTTTTTGCAAAAATCAGCAGAGCTACGGCAGCCACTAATCCTATTCCTGCAAAATAATACCAAATGTAATGTGCATTAACACTGGCTGCTTCCCAAGCTTCCCGGCTCGCAAACAAGGCCGGATCAGGGCAATATTTAGTCAGCAGCACACCCGCTATACCAAATCCGAAGATGGAAGACAAGAAAGAATGAAGATGGCTGAATCCAAGATACATACCTTCTTCTCCTTCGGGAGCCTGCAAAGAAAAATATTCCAGATAGCGTGGAGAAATGAAGCACTCTGCCAAAGCCTGTACAACAATACCGAGTATCATCATCAATGTGATATTGCTCATCCCCGAAATGACATCATTGCCCAACAGATTTCCACATGCCATCAGCAATGCAGAAACCGGAATCAGAAACATGCCGATGTTCATGGAAGTAATGGCTGTACGCTTTGCCATCCATTTAGTAATGAAACTTACACAGCAAACCACAACAAAAGGATTCACATTGGCTATCCAGCCCGGTTTAGCCGTTTCGCCTGCCATACGGATGACATACTTAGGCATTGTGGCATACAGTTGTTGCTGCACCATCCAGAATCCGGTTACAATAAGGATAAGGATCAACAAACGCCAGTTAGTGATGATACGCAGGAAACCTTGTCCTATTTCGCGCATGCTTTTACCTTCGCCTGCCGTATGTGCCGATTTGTACAAGAGGATAACAGAGAGCAGCGCCAATATAGTCATCGTAGCAGAAAAGAAATTGATATAGATATATGCTTGCTCACCGATAGCGTTACGCAACGGATCAATAATGGTCTTTCCGGTGAAAGCGCCGAAATTCACCATCATATAAAAGATAGAATAACCGCGTGCGCGGGTAGCTTCGGTAGTTTCTTTGGCAACGGATGCCGATATAATGGACTTGATGAACGAACCGCCAAGCATAATGACAAACAAGACAGGAACAATCATCCAACGCTCACTGCTATCAACCAACCCTGAGAAACGGGTCACTTCACCATATTCCACCAGTCCGGCTGCTTCCAGCAATGTAGGCAGCACACCTAAACCTAAATAACCGGTCGATAACAGTGTGAATGCAATAATCATTGATTTGCGAAAACCAATCTTATCGGCATAGGCCCCGGTGAATATCGGAAGCAGATAAAGACCGCCTGAAAACAGACCGGAAATCATGCTTGCTTCAAAATCGTTAAAACCTAAAATATTGGACAAATAAATGGTGAGAACAATAAATACGGCATAATATGCCATGCGTTCAAAAAGTTCTACTGTGTTGCTTACCCAGAAGGCTTTACTAAAACCTTTGGCGTTAGTTGGGGGTGATTGAGTCATCCTTTACTGATTAATTATTATGTTTTTATTACTTATATTTGCAGCAAAGATACTCAATAACAGTAAAACAGGCAAAGTATGAAAGATAAAATAGAAGTTGTAGCATTTGATGCAGACGATACTCTCTGGGAGAATGAGCTTTATTTTCAAGAGTTTGAGCATAAATTCTGTGATTTGCTGAAAACATATCAGCCACCGGCAGCCGTTTCGCAGGAACTTTTTAAAACAGAAATGAAAAACCTGCACATGTATGGATATGGCCTGAAGAGCATGATGCTCAGCATGATTGAAACTGCATGTAGGATTACCGGTGGAAAGGAAAATCTGCATTGCGCAGAAGAAATTATCAGATTGGGACAGGAACTTTTGCAAAAGCCCGTCACACTACTGGACGGGGTGGAAAATGTATTGCTCCAGTTACAAGGAAAATGCAAACTGGTACTGGCTACCAAAGGAGACTTATTCGATCAAAAAAGGAAAGTCATGGACTCCGGACTGGTGAGATATTTCTGCCACATTGAAATAATGAGTGATAAAAAAGAGGCCGATTACCAAAAGCTCCTCAACACAGTGGGATGTGCTCCGCAGAATTTCCTGATGTTGGGAAACTCCATAAAATCGGACATATTACCGATACTGAATTTAGGAGGATACGCTGCCCATATACCTTATCACATTACCTGGCAATACGAAAACCACGAAGGGAACGTAACTCATCCCAATTTCCTTCAATTGAAAAATATCAAAGATATAATAGGGTATCTCCTATAATAGAAAGCCCTTCCGCGCTTGTCAAAACCACTCCATTGTGGAATCGCTTAAGTGTGGAAGGGCTAATTTGAATTATATCGTCTTTGTTCTTAGAACTGGAAGAACTTCTTTGCGTTGTAATAGCTGATATCTTCAATCATCTGATTTACGCGTTCCATTTCGGCAGCAGGAATCTCTCCGTTCTCTACATCGCGGCCAACAAGGTTACACAATGTACGGCGGAAATATTCATGACGCGGATAGGAGAGGAAAGAGCGTGAGTCAGTCAGCATACCTACGAAACGGCTCAGCAAACCAAGTACTGAAAGCGCGTTCATCTGCTTCTCCATACCATCCTTCTGATCAAGGAACCACCAGCCTGAACCGAACTGAATCTTACCGGGAACTGTTCCATCCTGGAAGTTACCCAGCATCGTAGCGATTACTTCATTGGCACATGGGTTCAGATTGTAAAGAATAGTCTTTGTCAGCTTGCCTGCCGAGTTCAAGCGGTCGAGGAATTTGGCCATTGCCTTGGCAGTAGTGAATTCGCCGATAGAATCAAAACCAGTATCAGGACCGAGCAACTTGAACATCTTGCTGTTATTGTTGCGGATAGCCCCATAGTGGAACTGTTGCGTCCAACCCTTTTCCCAGTCCATTTCACCAAAGGCAATCAGCATAGCCGACTTGAACTTCAGGATTTCTTCCTTGGTCAATGAAGTGCCGCCATATACCTTATTGAAGATCGCCTGAATTTCCGCATCCGTATAATCCTCTGCATAGAACTCCTCAATACCATGATCGGACAGTTTGCATCCCTGAGCAGCAAAGAAATCGTGGCGCTTGCGCAAAGCGGCAATCATATCGTCAAAAGTAGAGATTTCCACACCGCTCACTTCCGCCAGTTTCTCCACGTATGCGCGGAAGTCGGCAGGAACTTCCACTGCCATAGCCTTGTCGGGACGCCAAGTGGGAAGCATTTTGATTTCAAAGCCGCTCTCACGAGTCTTTATATGGTATTCCAGTGAATCAACAGGATCGTCCGTAGTACAAACCGCTTCCACATGATAACGGCGCATCATGCCGCGGGCCGAGTATTCCGGCTGCTTCAGCTTCTCGTTACATTCGTCATAAATTTCACGCGCTGTTTTAGGGTTCAAGATTTTATCGATGCCGAATGCTGTCTTCAGTTCCAAATGCGTCCAGTGATACAAAGGATTACGGAAAGTGTATGGTACGGTTTCCGCCCATTTTTCAAACTTTTCCCAATCGGTGGTATCCTTGCCGGTACAGTAGCGTTCGTCCACGCCGTTGGTACGCATAGCACGCCATTTGTAGTGGTCGCCTCCCAGCCAGATTTCCGTCAATGACTTGAACTGATAATCGTCTGCTACCATTTGTGGAATTAAGTGACAGTGATAGTCGATAATCGGCATTTTAGCCGCATGTTCGTGGTACAACTTCTGCGCGGTTTCTGTCTGCAACAGGAAGTTCTCGTCCATAAAGTTTTTCATCTTCTTGTGTTTTAAGTATCTAAAAAAATTACTTTCTTATTATTACACCTATATAGTATTGATTGTAAAGCTAATAGGCTTGATAAGGCTTTTTGCTTTTATTAACCGTTATCGAACACAAAAGTAGAAATTTTACTTGGAGAAACAAAATTATTCGTATCTTTGCGGCAAATATTTATAATATTTAAGTTTTGAACGTAAGACCTTTTAGCGCCTTAGGAACAGGAAAGTATGGAAAGCAGGAATTATACGATAAAAGACATTGCGCGTATGGCAGGCGTATCCGCTGGAACCGTAGACCGCGTGCTACACAACCGGGGAGATGTGTCGCGTACGAGCAGAGAAAAGGTTCAGAAGGTTCTTGATGAAATAGACTATCACCCCAACATGTTTGCCATAGGTCTGGCTGCCAAGAAGCGCTACCATATAATATGTATTATACCTTATTATATAGAGCATGATTACTGGAGTTCCGTAGCACAGGGGATAGAACGGGCAGCGCAAGAGTTGCGTCCGTTCAACGTCGGGATAGATTACGTGTTCTACAACCATGCGGACAAAACGTCTTATGAAAAAGCCTGCGCATTGCTTCAGGCAGAACCTGTTGATGCAGTATTGATTGCCCCGAACTTTCAGGATGAAACATTGCGGCTGACATCCTATCTGGAAAGCAAAAAAGTGCCATATGCTTTCATTGACTTCAACATGGAACAGACCCACGCATTATGTTATATCGGTCAGGATTCCAAAATCAGCGGATATATCGCCGCCAAGATATTAATGAACCGCTATCAAGAAGGGCAGGAGATTGTGCTTTTCTTGAACAATCAAAAAAACAGTCCGGCTGAAGTCCAGATGCAGCGCCGCCTGGAAGGTTTCATGCAATATTTTGCGGCTGAACATAAGGATCTGATTATACACGACGTCGTGCTCCACAAGGAAAACACCGCTTCCAATGAAGAGTTACTGGACACTTTCTTTGCCGAGCACCCCAAGGCTGCATTGGGAGCCGTATTCAACTCCCGCGTATATCAAGTGGCAGACTATTTGCAGAAAAAGGGACACAGGCTGGACGCATTGGTAGGCTACGATTTGCTTCAAAAGAATGTGGAACACCTAAAAAGCGGTGAAGTGAATTACCTCATCGGACAGCGGCCGGGACTGCAAGGATATTGCGGCGTCAAAGCTCTATGCAATCATATTGTATTCAAGAAACCGGTTACCGCCGTAAAATACATGCCTATCGACATCCTGATGAAAGAAAACATTGATTTTTACTTCGAGTTTGAATAATTCCCCAAACGTGATAAGTTCAAATTGGAATCCATAATTTATAATTAAAATTATTTTTAAGATGAAAGCATTAAACAAACAGACGGCTCCCAAATCCGTTGCTCCCGAACGAATCATCCAATTCGGCGAGGGTAATTTCCTTCGCGCATTTGTAGATTGGATTGTTTACAACATGAATCAAAAGACCGACTTCAACAGTAGCGTCGTGGTGGTTCAGCCCATAGAAAGAGGTATGGCAGAATGGCTGAACGGTCAGGATTGTCTTTACCATGTCAATCTGCAAGGCCGTTTAAACGGGGAGGCCGTCAATAGCCTGACCCGCATCGACTGTATCAGCCGCGCTTTGAATCCATATTCACAGAATGCTGCATTCATGGCGCTTGCCGACCAGCCCGAAATACGTTTCGTCATCTCCAACACAACGGAAGCCGGCATTGCTTTCGACCCGAACTGCAAGTTCAGCGATGCTCCCGCATCTTCCTATCCGGGCAAGCTGACCCAATTGCTGTATCGTCGTTTCAAAACCTTCAAAGGCGACAAGAGCAAAGGTCTCATCATCATGCCTTGCGAACTGATCTTCCTGAACGGACATCATCTGAAAGAATGTATCTACCAATACATCGAATTGTGGAAAGAGGATTTCGGTGCAGATTATGAGAAGTTCAAGACCTGGTTCACGAAGTACTGCTACGTGTGCGCTACTTTGGTGGACCGCATCGTTCCGGGCTTCCCGCGTAAAGAAATTGCACAGATTCAGAAAAAAATCTGTTATGCCGACAACCTGGTTGTGCAAGCCGAAATCTTCCATTTGTGGGTTATCGAAGCTGCCGAGAACCTCTCTCTCCGCCAGCTGGCAGAGGAGTTCCCTGCAAACAAAGCCGGATTGAACGTGCTCTTCGTGAAGTCCGAAGCTCCTTACCATGAAAGAAAGGTTACCTTGCTGAACGGTCCTCACACCGTACTTTCTCCGGTGGCCTATCTCAGCGGCGTAAACATTGTGCGTGATGCCTGCAATCATCCGGTCATCGGCAAGTATGTCCGCAAAGTGCAGTTCGATGAACTGATGCAGACGCTGAACCTGCCTATCGACGAGTTGAAGAAATTCGCTGCTGACGTACTGGAGCGTTTCGACAATCCCTATGTAGAGCATCAGGTGACCAGCATCATGCTGAACTCTTTCCCGAAATATCAAACTCGCGACCTGCCGGGCCTGAAAACCTACTTGGAACGCAAAGGCGAACTTCCGAAGGGATTGGTGCTGGGTCTTGCCGCTATCATCACATACTACAAAGGCGGCGTGCGTGCCGACGGTGCGGAAATCATTCCGAACGATGCTCCCGAAATCATGCAACTGCTGAAAGACCTGTGGGCAACAGGCGACACTCGCAAGGTTGCAGAAGGCGTATTGGCTGCCAAAGACCTTATCTGGGGTGAGCATGGCGACCTGAATACCATTCCGGGATTGACGGATATGGTTACCGATTTCCTGAACTCTATTCAGGCAAAAGGTATGCTGGAAACAGTGAAAGGTATTCTCTAAACAAGAATCCGCATTATAACGGGAACAGGGCAAGGCTTCGGCTTTGCCCTGTTCTTTTTTATACACCCGCCCCGCCAATATAATGACCGCTATATGATGTCAACCGGATTTTTTCACGTACCTTTACAGGATAAAACATATTCACTAAAATTCGAACAACGAATGGAAAATAACTCCGAACTAAACAACCGGGCAGCCCAATACACATTGTGCTTCAACGCCCAATGTTCCAAAGCCGAAAGCTGCCTCCGGCATAGTATGACACAATACAACACAGCGCAAAACGCCCGATTATCCGTCATCAATCCCCTTTGTTATCCCGCTGCAGGAAAGGAGTGCCCTCATTTCCGCACAAACAAAAAGGTACGGGTGGCATGGGGCTTCAAAACCCTTTACGACAATATGCCTGCACGCATTTCTCATGCCATCCACCTCAATTTGGAAGCTATCTTCAGACATTCTCCCTATTACCGGTATCGCAATCAGAAGCTGGGACTCACTCCGAAACAACAGGAATGTATCCGCCAAGTATGCAAAAAGCATGGTTGGAATGAGGAGATTGTATTCGATCGGTATACCGAAGAGTACGAGTGGTAAACGTTTCGGCAGGAACCCCGGCAAAGGTTTCAACAGAAATCAGCCAGGGGGAGTTTGACGGCCAACGGTTGGTACAGGAAATTCCACCCGTTGGTACGGTCTATACCTTACTATGGTACACGTCGTACCATGGTGAGGTACAGACAATACCAAGCTGAGGTACAAGCCGTACCAAACAAGGAAACTTTCCGGTACACGTATGTATCTGACAAATAGTGAAGTGCGCGATGTAAATATGCAAATGAATTTTCCCTCTGCTACTCTGCCGCCCGAAGGATGAACGTGGTAGCGCCGATAGTCACAATCGCTCCGTCTTCAATGCGGACGCGATCCTTATCGCCTAAAATTTCATTGTTAAGGAAAGTGCCCGTCAGGCTCGGAGCGTCACGCAGCGTATAAACAAGTTTTCCCTGCTTGTTGCGTTTCACGTTGATGACGCAGTGGTTGCGGTCCATACTCATGTCCGAGGTCTCTATCGGAACGTTGATAACGGTTCCCACACACCGGCGCCCAATCTTATTATCTCCCTCCTGCAACGGCAGTACCTGCTTGAACCCGAAAACATTCTCGATCACCGTAATGCTTCCGAAAGCTTCTTTGTATTCTGTTTCATCCAAGCACTCCTCTTTCTGCGGTACTTTCATCTTTGTCTTACCCAAGCGGATGCTGAATTGTTTCTTGCAGTTCTCGCAGACAAACACCAAAGACTGGCCTTCTGTGTATTTTGTTTCATCGAAAGTCAGATAGTTCTCACATTTGGGGCAACGGATACGTTTCATTGGATTGACGGGAATAATTTGGTAATTAATAATTCACTACGGAGAAAGTCATTTCTTCAGCACCCAAGCACTTTGGTATGTTTCATCCAGACGGATTTGATTTAAAGCGCGATATGCTTCTTTCTCTGTGGCACATGACTGGATGCTGACACGCATCTTGCCGTCGCCTATAATCGCTTTGGCGCCTGCATATCCTTTGGCAACTAACTGTTGCGCCATAGCGTTGGCATCTTTTTCGGTGCCTACACTGGCAACGATGATATGATAAGGCATATTTGTCGGTTGAGGGACAGAAACAGTGGGTGCCGTCTCCGTTTCAGGGCGGCTGGCAGGAACCGCAACAGGCTGCTGGCGGACTTTCACTTCTTTCACAGCAACAGGAGCCACAGTCTTTTTGTTTGCCGTCTGCGACAGATTGGCCTGAGAAGCTCTTGCTTTCTTGGCACGAGGTTGCTGACGGACAACAATCGGAGTGATGGCCAAAGACTGTTTCTCGATCTGTTCGAACAAGTCGCCGGGAAGCAACCGGGCATAGTTGGCTTCCACCACTTCGGTATTCTCTATGGGTGTAGAAAAGAAAAAGAACAGAGCCACAATGGCTATCATAGCGGCCGCATTAGTCAGATAAGAGGGGTTGATGCCAATCCTATACGCACGTTTCTTCTCTTTCCGCACAGCAGGTGTGAAAGGAACAGCCTTGTTGTCATAAGGCTTGCGCAAGACTGTCAGTTCCTGCATCTCAAAACAGTCCAGTCCATACAGATGTGGAGTGGTAATCTTATTGTTGTAAGGAACGAAGTCGTAAGTATCATGAATGGAATAACGCAATTCACCCACATTGGGCAAATCCGCCTTCCCGTCTTCATGGAGAAGGGACAATAATTCTTTTACCGTTTTGTCCACAATCTTAGTGGCATCGGAAAAGTCAGTGCCATATACAGCCATATAAGATTGCACCAGCAGCCCATCGTTCATCTTCAACTGCGGATTGAAACCGATGGTACGGGTAGGGGGCAAAAACGTATTCTCTTCCGCCACTCTCATTGCCGGAGCGTAGTGGGCGACAAATCCGCCCAAACCCGGAACAATGACACAATCATTCTCCAATAACAATACTTCTATATACTGTGCTAATTCAATCATGCTACAAAAGTAGCGGTTTTATCGGAGATACGCCACTTTCGAGGTGTTTTTCTTATTAACAACTTATAAACACGCCGGACTTTGGAAACTCCTTTATTGTCCATGACTGATATATTAGTTTTTTTTCTTACTTTTGCAGCGTTTTACACGTCTCTTTTAATCAAGACTATAAACTATATTATATTATTTGAAATGAACACAGATTACTGTCAGCACTTAACCAGATATAGACTATCCGACATCATGCGTATCCCTATCTGTTTATTGGCTTTCATTTTTACAGGAAATGGTATAGCAACCGCGCAGGTTTCCCCTTTTGTAGAATACGGAGCTACCGTACATACGGGAGACAACACCCCCTTGTGGCAAGTGAGCAACCAGCAGGGGTTGGGATCTATTTATGACAATACATATGTGCGGGGCGGGGTAGGCTACAAGCACAAACTGGGCAAGTGGAAGTTTGAAGAAAAGCTGGACATGGTAGCGGCTGCCGGAATGAACTTCAAGGGCGACAAGGATATCTTTATCCAGCAAGCATACATAGATGTACGTTATAAATGGCTGGGGCTGTTTGCCGGAAGCCGCGAGAAGGGCGCTCCATTGTTGAACAATGCCCTAAGCAGCGGCGATATGACATGGTCGGGCAATGCGAGACCCATTCCCCAAATAATGGTAGGTATCCCCGAATACCTTTACATACTTCCGCGCCTTGCCATAAAAGGTGAGATTTCTTATGGCTGGTTCACCGACAACAAATATCAGGAACGCAAAGTGGGAGCGGGCTATTGGTATACAAAAGACATTAAGTACCACCACAAAGAAGGATTTATCCGGGTGGGAGTGCCCAACGGGAAATGGCAGTTTGACATCGGCATGACACTTGACACGCAATTCGGCGGACACACGATCGGCGCCGACGGCAGCACAACGGATTTAGGCAATACACTGAAAGATTATTTCAGAGTATTTATCCCCGGTGCCGGAGGTGAGGACAAACCCATGAACGACAGCCAATTCTATCAAGGCAACTTCCTGGGAAGCGAACAAATCAGACTGACTCACCGCGCGGACAAATTCTCAATCAGCGCATATCTGTGCAATCACTTTGACGACTTCTCTGCCATGGGCAAACAAAACGGTTGGGACGGTTTATGGGGACTCGAAATGAGTTTCAACAACTTCAATCCTATCAACGCCGTTGTCCTTGAGTTTTTACAGACAACCAACATGAGCGGTCCGCTGCATGGCTTGCACGAACCGGAGGAAGGACCTGTACACAAGACCGGAGGTTCCGACAACTATTACAACAACGGCCTTTATCCCGGCTGGGCGCATTGGGGCATGATGATAGCCAACCCGTTGATTGCTTCGCCCATTTACAATGAGGACGGCAACATGACTTTCAAATACAACCGCGTAAAAGCGCTGCACGTCGGTTGGGGCGGACAGATAAGTCCGGAGTGGAGCTATATCGCCAAAATGAGCCACAACAGGACATGGGGAACTCCCGGCGCTCCTACACTGGACATTTTGGAGAACTTTTCAGCATACGCTTCGTTCTCTTATTCTCCCGAAAGATGGAAAGGGTGGAACTTCAATGCATCTCTCGCACTGGACATGGGAGAGATCTACGGAGATAATTTCGGTTTTCAATTAAAGATACATAAATCATTCTAAAGCAATGAACTACATACAAACAGAAATTGAGGGCGTATGGATCATCGAACCGAAAGTGTTCAATGACGCACGCGGCTACTTCATGGAAGCATTTAAAGAAGGAGAATTTCGTGCCAACATCGGTAATGTGCATTTTGTGCAGGACAACGAATCGAAATCGTCTTTCGGCGTACTGCGCGGACTGCATTACCAAAAAGGCGAATATAGCCAGGCTAAATTAGTACGTGTCATAAAAGGTAAGGTGCTGGACGTTGCAGTCGACTTGCGCCAGTCTTCCCCTACATTCGGCAAGTACGTCAGCGTAGAGTTGAGCGAAGAGAACAAACGGCAGTTCTTCATCCCCCGCGGCTTTGCCCATGGTTTTTTGGTTTTGAGCGAAGAAGCAATCTTCACTTATAAAGTGGATAACGGCTATGCCCCTGAGGCAGAAGCATCCATCCGCTTCAATGACGAGACTGTAGGCATTGACTGGCCGGTTGCGGAGTCACAACTCTTATTGTCGGAAAAAGACGGACATGCCGTATCATTCAAAGATGCGGAATATTTTGAATAGGATATGAAAATAGCCATCGTCGGTACAGGATATGTCGGTTTGGTAACCGGTACTTGTTTTGCGGAAATCGGTGTCAACGTCATCTGCGTTGATACAAACAGTGAAAAGATAGAAGCACTGAACCAGGGGGTTATTCCAATCTATGAGAACGGATTGGAAGATATGGTGCACCGGAATACAAAGGCGGGACGTTTGCAATTCACCACTTCTTTGGAAAGTTGTCTGGACGAAGCGGACGTCATATTCAGCGCTGTGGGAACTCCACCCGATGAAGACGGCAGTGCAGATCTGAGTTATGTGCTCGAAGTGGCACGTACCATCGGGCGCAACATGAAGAAATACGTTCTGGTAGTAACCAAGAGCACCGTTCCGGTGGGTACTGCCAAGAAAGTGCGCACAGCAATTCAGGAAGAACTGGACAAGCGGGGAATACAGATAGAATTCGATGTTGCCTCCAACCCTGAGTTCCTGAAAGAAGGGAATGCCGTAGCAGACTTCATGAGCCCCGACCGAGTTGTGGTGGGTGTGGAATCCGAACGTGCAAAGGAACTGATGAGCAAGCTCTACAAACCATTCTTGCTGAACAATTTCCGCGTCATTTTCATGGATATTCCTTCCGCCGAAATGACAAAGTATGCCGCCAATTCCATGCTTGCCACCCGCATCAGCTTCATGAACGACATAGCCAACCTGTGCGAACTGGTGGGAGCCGATGTCAATATGGTGCGTAGCGGCATAGGCTCCGATACCCGCATCGGCCGCAAATTCCTCTATCCCGGAATCGGATATGGCGGCTCATGCTTTCCAAAGGACGTAAAGGCGCTGATTAAGACTGCGGAACAGAACGGTTATCAGATGCGTGTGCTTCAGGCGGTGGAAGAAGTCAATGAACAACAGAAAAGCATCTTGTTCGAAAAGCTGCAACGGCACTTCTGCAGTGATTTACACAACAAGACAATAGCCTTGTGGGGACTGGCTTTCAAACCGGAAACGGACGACATGCGTGAGGCTCCTTCTCTAATTCTGATAAACAAGCTGCTGAACATCGGCTGTAAAGTGCGCGTATACGACCCTGCCGCCATGAAGGAATGTCGCCGTAGGATAGGTGACAGTGTCTACTATGCCACCGACATGTACGATGCCGCACTTGATGCGGATGCTTTGATGCTGGTGACGGAATGGAAAGAATTCCGCTTGCCGTCATGGGCAGTTATCAAAAAGGCTATGAGAACTCCGGTTCTGCTGGACGGCCGTAACATCTATGAAAAGAAAGAAATAGAAGAACTTGGATTTACCTACCACTGCATAGGTAAATAAAAGGAAGGAGATGAAAATGAAAAGACTCATAATTGAGTTATGTTGCGCCATAGCGTTGGTGGCATGTGGTAATAGCCAAGAATCAAAAGCCGGTGAAGAAGACCTCAGGGCCAAGTCTCTGCTCCAGGGCATCTGGATAGAAGATGAAACGGAATTGCCTTTAATGCGCATAGAAGGAGATACCATATATTATACCGACCCTCAAAATATCCCCGTATCATTCAAGATTATACGAGATACAATGTATGTGTACGGCAACAATACCGCAGCTTACAAGATTGACAGGCAGACGGAATACAGTTTCTGGTTCCATTCTCTGGCGGATGAAATTGTAAAGTTACACAAGTCGGAAAACCCCGAAGACATACTTGCCTTTGAGAATAAGGAAGTGGAGGTGATCCCCATTACGGAAGTTATGAAGAAGGATAGCGTAGTGATGTATAAAGGCATACGCTACCGGGGGTATGTCTATATCAACCCCTCAAAGATGAAAGTTATCCGCACGTCCTATTCGGAAGATGGAATCAGTGTGGACAACGTCTATTATGACAACGTTATACATATCTGCGTATATGAGGGCAGGCAAATGTTGTACGGCAAAGACATCACCAAGAAAATGTTTGCCGGTATCTTCCCAACAGAGACTCTGAACCAAATGATCCTTGCCGATATGAATTTTATGGGAGTGAACAATAAAGGCTACCAATATCAGGCAACTCTATGCGTACCGGAAAGTTCCGTATACAGTTTGGCAAATATAACAATCGGATTTGATAATCAGATGAGCATAAAAAAAGCGGAATAAATTCCGCTTTAACTATTCTTGTTTCTTTGTTCCGGAGGATGGCCTGCCTTCTCTTCGTCTGCTATTATTCCGGTTACCGCCTTTACCGCTTCCGGCATTACGGCGTCCGCCGCCTTTGTAGCTGCGTTTACGCCCGTCGTTAGAGCGCGGCTTGTACTCTGGAGCTTCACCCAACTCTTCCGGTACGGGTATTTTATAGATTTCTTTTTCAAGGAAGTTCTCTATGCCCTTGAAATTAGTCTGCTCTTTTTCGTTGACAAAGGTAAGGGCGACACCGTCATTATTGGCACGTGCCGTACGCCCGATGCGGTGCACGTAATCTTCACTGTCATGCGGCACATCATAATTGATTACCAAACGAATATCATCTATATCAATGCCACGCGCCACAATATCGGTAGCTACCAGGATATTGATTCGTCCCGCCTTAAACTCGTACATCACTTCTTCACGCTGTGCCTGCTCAAGATCCGAATGCATCTCTCCAACATTCAGCTTCATCTGCTTCAATGCCTTGGTCACCTCTTTCACCTTCAACTTGGAGGATGCGAAGATGATGACACGCTCGGGAGTCTGCTCGGCAAAAAGACTGCGGATAATACCCAACTTCTGATTTTCATAGCAGACATAAGCAGCTTGCACTATCTTTTCAGCAGGTTTGGAAACCGCAAGCTTCACTTCTGCCGGATTGTTTAGAATACTCTTAGCCAACTGCTGTATTTTGGCAGGCATTGTGGCCGAGAACATAATGGTCTGACGCTCTTTAGGCAAGAATTTCACAATCTGCATAATGTCATCATAGAACCCCATATCCAACATACGGTCTGCTTCGTCCAAAATGAAGTAGGAGACGCGGGACAGATCCACATATCCCAAACTAAGATGCGCTATCAAACGCCCGGGAGTGGCTATTACAACGTCTGCACCCAAAGTCAATCCTCTCTTTTGCTGCTCGAAAAGCACTCCGTCGTTACCACCATACACTGCCACACTGCTAACCGGCATGAAATAGGAGAAACCCTCCATCTGCTGGTCTATCTGTTGCGCCAGTTCCCTCGTGGGAGCCATTACTATGCAGTTGATGGAATCTTCGGGATGCCCGCCCTCTGAAAGTTTGTTCAGCACCGGCAGCAGGTACGCCGCAGTTTTTCCGGTTCCGGTTTGTGCAACAGCTATCAAATCCCGGCCTTCGAGTATTACAGGTATTGATTGTTCTTGTATGGGGGTGCACTCGTCAAAACGCATCGCATCCAGTGCTTCAAGCACATTGTCATTTAATTTTAGTTCAGAAAACTTCATGAATTTCTTTTATTTGCCGACAAAGATAATGCAAACCGAAAGCAGAACAAAATAAGCTCGCTTAAAAAATAAGCTCCTATGATAATTAATTACCGCAGGAGCTTATGAACTTATTGTAAGAACTTATATTTTATCGAGGGATATCTATATAAGAATCTTTGAATCCCAGGAAGTAAAGCACTCCGTCCAAACCGATAGTGTTAATGGATTGCTTGGCATTTGCAACGACTTTAGGTTTGGCATGAAAAGCAATACCCAATCCGGCTATGCCCAGCATTGGCAAATCATTGGCTCCGTCGCCCACTGCAATGGTCTGAGCTATATCCACTTTCTCAACTTGAGCAATCAGGCGCAGCAGCTCCGCTTTGCGCTTACCGTCAACCACATCGCCAAGATAACGTCCGGTCAGTTTTCCATTCTCTATTTCCAATTCATTGGCATAAACGTAATCGATGCCGTATTTCTGCTGGAGATAGTGTCCGAAATAAGTGAAACCGCCTGAGAGAATGGCAATCTTATAACCATATTTCTTCAAAACATACATCAAGCGATCGACTCCTTCCGTAATGGGCAACTTTTCGGCAATCTCCTGCATGACAGACTCATCCAACCCTTTCAACAATGCCACCCGTTCGCGGAAGCTTTCCGTAAAGTCTATTTCCCCCCGCATGGCGCGTTCCGTAATGGCCTTCACCTGTTCACCGACCCCTGCACGCAGTGCCAGTTCGTCGATAACCTCGGTCTCTATCAGCGTAGAATCCATATCAAAACAAATCAGACGGCGCATGCGGCGGTACATATTATCCAACTGGAAAGAAAAGTCCATTTCCAGTTCGCTCGCCAAACGCATCAGTTCTTCTTGCATGGCAATACGGTCTTTGGGAGTACCCCGCACCGAGAACTCAATGCAAGCACGCGTCTTTGTATCACATTCGTCCAGCGGGATACGCCCCGTAAGTCGCTTAATGGCATCGATGTTCATTCCTTGTTCCGCCAAAATACGGGTAACTGCAGAAATCTGACGAGCAGACAACTTGCGTCCAAGCAAGGTGAGAATGTAACGGTTCTTGCCCTGCATGCCCACCCAATTTTCATATTCTTTCGCTGTAATAGGGTAGAAGCGGATAGTAACACCTAAGGAGGATGCCTTGAAAAGCAGCTCCTTCATTATAAAACCGGAATGTTGTTCCTCTGTTTTGCATAGAATACCCAGCGACAAGGTGTTATGGATGTCAGCCTGTCCGATGTCGAGGATAGTCGCATCATACTTGGCAAGAATTTCGGTAACCGAAGCTGTCAGTCCCGGACGGTCTTCACCTGTTACGCGGATAAGAATAAGTTCTGTACTTAATGGTTGCATAAGTTGTCTATTAATAGGATAACAAGCCACAAAAGTAAGGAAAATTCTTGCCTTTTATGCTAAATAACATAAAAAAGTACGCCAAAAAAGTGAGAAATTTGTTTGTTTATTTGGAAGTTACTTTAAGAATTACTTACCTTTGCATCCGATTTCAGAATTAAAGGCTTTGAGTATCAATGAATTCCTCTCATTGCAAAGCCTGAGAAGATGACGTTCCGGGAAGAAATCACTGCCAAAAAGGACAGTCCCGGATAGTATTAACCAAAATCGTGTTACATGAAATATGTAAAATGGATTTTTGTTGTATTACTAATTGGTTCCTTGACTTCTTTTGTAGAAAAAGACAAACCGACCGGCGGTTTGAATGTGGGTGACATAGCCCCGGACTTTAAAATCCAATCTATGTCTGCCGGGCAACCGTTAGCAGAACTTTCAGACATGAAAGGAAAATACGTGTTGCTTAGCTTTTGGGCAAGTTATGACGCGCACTCCCGGATGCAAAACGCAAGTTTGAGCAATGTGCTTCGTTCCGCTTCCCGCAATGATAATGTGGAAATGGTTTCCGTCTCATTCGATGAGTATCAGTCTATTTTTAAGGAAACTGTTCGTAAGGACCAAATAGTTACGCCCACTTGTTTCGTGGAAACTAAAGGCGAGTTCTCCGGTTTATTTAAGAAATATCGTTTAGGCCGAGGATTTACTAACTATTTATTAGATGAAAATGGTGTGATTATTGCCAAAAACATCTCTGCTGCAGAGCTTTCAGCTTACTTGAATTAAACAACTCCGACACACACTGTGATAGAGTGTCTAAAGAACCTGTAAGAAGAAAGTGGGGGCTTCCGACAACAAGCTCTTTGCTTGTAGGAAAGAAGAACAAAACAAAAGAGGAAATGAATACAACAAAAAAGCCGTCCCGCACTTGTGGAAACACAAGAACGGGACGGCTTCTTATTTTTTAGAGTTTTCCGGTTTGTTTCGGCAGCGTCCTTGAACAGTTTTACTTATTTCGGCGCTTTCTTATACAGATAGAATGCAATGAAAGCATAAAGCAAATTCGGTATCCACACTGCGATGAAAGGAGGTACATTGCCATTCACTGCAAACGTAGAAGCAATCGTTTGGAACAAAATGTACGAGAAACTTAATCCCAAACCTATACCTAAATGCAATCCCATACCGCCTTTCGTCTTTTTCGAAGAAAGCGACACGCCAATCAGCGTCAGAATAAACGAAGCGAAAGACATGGCAATACGTTTATGATATTCAATCTCAAACTCTTTGATATTGGCAAAGCCACGCTGCCGCTGCCTGTTTATGTATTCGCTCAACTGAGGACTGGTTAGCATCTCCTGCTGGTTCTTCATGATAAGGAAGTCGGCAGGCTCCATGAAAAGGATAGTGTCCATTTTTTCTCCTTTGACAATACTCTCACGCATGCCGTCCATCTCACGAATCATATAGTCCTTCACCGTCCATTTATGTACGGTCGCCGTATCATAGGTTATACTACGTGCAGTAAGGTGCGACACCAACTGTTTATCTTTGAATTTATCCAGCGAAAAACGATAGCCCGTCTTGCTATAATCTTCAAAACGCTCAATATAGGCAATTACTCCCGAATCAACTTCCAATTGAATATTACGAGCTGTGGTAGATTTACGGGGTTTATAGTATTTATCCTCAAAATTAAGACGCGTCACACTACCTTTGGGAATGACATACGAACCGAGACAGAACGTAGTCACCGCGATAATAGCTGCCGATACCATATAAGGACGCAACATGCGCTTAAAACTCATTCCCGTAGAGAACATTGCGATAATTTCCGAATTCTCCGCCAGCTTGGAAGTGAAAAAGATTACTGCGATAAAGACAAACAATGGGCTGAACAGATTGGCAAAGTAGGGAATAAAGTTCATATAGTAATCGAAAATAATGGCTTCCCATGGAGCTTCATGAGACATGAAACGGTCCATCTTCTCATTAAAGTCGAATACTACGGCGATAGAAATAATCAAGGCTATGGCAAACACATATGTCCCCAGGAACTTCTTGATGATGTACCAATCCAACCGCTTAAGGTATTTGTTTTTCCCGATAGGCAGTTTTATATCTTTCAGTATCTTCCAGTCAATCTTTCTCATAATCTTGTCGATACACGTTGTACCATCATCGGCTTCCATGTAGAGAAATCACCGGCAATAATATGTTTACGGGCTTCACCAACAAGCCAAAGGTAAAACGCCAGATTATGAATGGAAGCAATCTGCATGGCCAGCAACTCCTGTGCATGGAACAAATGGCGCAGATAGGCCTTGCTATATAATGTATCCACGTAAGATGCACCATCGGCCTCAATAGGAGAGAAGTCGGTCTCCCATTTCTTATTACGCATATTAATGATGCCGTCTTTAGTAAATAACATACCGTTACGTCCGTTGCGGGTAGGCATCACACAGTCGAACATGTCGACCCCGCGCTCAATGCCTTCAAGGATATTCACAGGCGTACCTACACCCATCAGATAACGGGGCTTTTCCTTCGGAAGTATTTCATTTACCAACTCTATCATTTCATACATCTTTTCCGTAGGCTCACCCACAGCCAAACCGCCGATTGCATTGCCTTCAGCTCCTTTAGAAGCTATGAATTCTGCCGAGCGCTTACGCAAATCCGGATAAACACAACCTTGCACGATAGGGAAGAGCGCCTGATGATAACCATACTTAGGGTCAGTCTCATTAAACCTCTTGATACAACGGTCCAGCCAGCGGTGTGTCATCTCCATGGATTTTTTAGCATAAGCATATTCTGCATCCCCCGGAGTACATTCGTCAAATGCCATCATTATATCTGCTCCGATAGTACGTTCAATGTCCATCACTTTTTCCGGAGTAAAGATATGCTTGCTTCCGTCGATATGCGAACGAAACTCTGCGCCTTCTTCACGCAGTTTTCGAATACCCGACAATGAAAAGACCTGAAAACCACCGCTATCGGTCAGCATCGGACGGTCGAAGCCATTGAACTTATGCAGTCCGCCGGCTTTTTCAATCACATCCAATCCCGGACGCAAATAAAGATGATAGGTGTTTCCCAATATAATTTGCGCCTTTATATCCTCTTTCAGCTCTGTCAAATGCACTCCTTTGACGGTTCCCAACGTACCTACCGGCATAAAGATAGGCGTTTCAATCTGCCCATGATCAGTCGTTATCAATCCTGCACGTGCATTTGTCTTGCTGTCTGTATACTGTAATTCAAATGTCATTCTTCTTTCTTTTCTATCTTTTCTTTTTTTACGGACAAGTCAATGGCATCAGCAACTTTTTCATCGGTCAGCGCAATGGCAAACACTTCTTTTATATCTTTTACATAGTGGAAAGTCAGTCCTTTCAAATAAAGTTCCTGTATCTCTTCAATATTCTTACGATTCTCATCGCTCAGGATGATTTCTTTGATACCGGCACGTTTGGCAGCCAAAATCTTTTCTTTGATACCACCGACAGGAAGCACCTTTCCGCGGAGTGTGATTTCGCCTGTCATCGCAAGATTGGCTTTCACCTTTCTTTGTGTAAGCGCAGATGCCAATGATGTGGCCATTGTTATACCTGCTGACGGACCGTCTTTTGGAATGGCTCCTTCAGGAACATGAATATGAATATTCCAGTTGTCAAAAATCTCTTCATCAAGATTTAGCAGCGAAGCATGCGCTTTGATGTACTCCAATGCCAGCATAGCCGACTCTTTCATGACATCGCCCAGATTTCCGGTCAACGTCAGACGACCACCCTTGCCACGGCTGAGACTCGTTTCAACAAAAAGAATCTCACCACCGACAGCTGTCCATGCCAACCCTGTAACCACACCGGCATATTCATTACCCTGATACTTGTCACGCGTATATTCCGGAGCGCCCAGGAATTCATATAAATCACCCGGCTTGATCTCTGTCTTTGCAAAATAACCGTCCGTAGCATATTGGCGGGCAGACTTGCGAAGGATCTTTCCAATCTTCTTTTCTAATTCACGCACTCCGCTTTCGCGAGTATAAGACTCGATAATCGCTTCCAATGTATTCTTAGGGAGCTTGATGTCGTTTTTCTTCATACCGTTCGCTTCCAGTTCTTTCGGAACCAAATGACGGCGGGCAATCTCAACTTTCTCTTCAGTGATATAACCGCTTACTTCAATCAGCTCCATGCGGTCAAGCAACGGTCCGGGAATCGTATTCAGATTATTGGCGGTAGCTATGAACATCACTTTTGACAAGTCATAGTCCACATCCAAAAAATTATCGTGAAACGTGGTGTTTTGTTCCGGATCAAGCACCTCAAGCAAGGCGGAAGAAGGATCTCCCTGACGATCGGAACTCACTTTGTCTATCTCATCCAATATGAAAACAGGATTGGAAGAACCTGCCTTAATCAAGCTCTTAATAATGCGGCCCGGCATCGCTCCAATGTAAGTCTTACGATGTCCGCATATTTCGGCTTCATCGTGTACACCACCCAATGACATGCGGATGTACTTCCGCTTCAACGCAGCAGCAATGGAGCGTCCTAGTGAGGTTTTTCCCACTCCCGGAGGACCGTACAAACAGATGATAGGTGACTTCATGTCTCCCTTCAGCTTCAATACGGCAAGATGTTCCAAAATACGTTCTTTTACTTTTTCCAAGCCGTAGTGATCCTTGTTCAACGTTTTCTCGGCATTAGTCAGACTCAGATTATCCGTTGTATAAACACCCCATGGCAGACTCATCATGGTTTGCAGGTAGTTCAACTGTACGCTGTAATCAGGCGACTGCGTATGCATACGCTCCAGCTTATCCACTTCTTTCAGGAATGTGCTTTTTACTTCTTCATTCCATTTTATGGTTTCCGCTTTTTTCCGCATTTCCTCTATTTCCTGCTCTTGATTTCCACCGCCCAGCTCATCCTGAATAGTTTTAATCTGTTGTTGCAAGAAATATTCGCGTTGTTGCTGGTCAATATCCTCGCGGGCACGCATCTGAATAGATTCCTTGATTTCGGCAAGCTGAACCTCACGATTCAAAATCTCGAGTAGGCGATACGTACGGGCTCGTAATGCATCAATGCGAAGCAGCTCTATCTTTTCATCCTTCTTCAACGGAAGGTTAGTGCAAATAAAATCCACCAAAAACATCGGATTACTAATGTTCTTGATTGCAAATGCAGAATCCTGAGGAAACATATCCGAAGACTTGATATAGCGTACGGTTAAGTCCTTACAGGCTTCTACCAACGCCTGAAACTCTTTATCGTCCTTAGCAGGAATTTCCTCGTTTAGAGTATTGATACGTCCTTTCAAATATGGAGCCGTTTCTGTTATTTCCTTTAGCTCGATACGTTTGGAACCCTGCAAGATAACGGTAGTTGTCTGATCCGGCATTTCCAATACACGAACAATCTTGGCAACTGTGCCAATAGTGTGTAAATCATCATACAAAGGTGCTTCCGTATCAGCTACTTTCTGACACACCACAGCAATGTACGTTCCTTTCTTTTCCGCTTCACGCACTAATTTCAGGGAAGACTTTCTTCCCACAGATACCGGCATAAATACACCCGGAAACAAAACCATGTTCCGAAGGGGTAATACCGGCAGAATATCATCAACCTCAACATCCATCAACTGTTCTTCATTCCCCTCAAAATCAGCAATTACAGAAAAAGAGTTCTCATTTCTATCTTCGATATCACTAAAGTAATTTCTTTTCTTCATCTCATTCTTTTTAGTTTATGTCATATTGGCAGGCCAATAAGGCACCGCAAAGTTAGCTATTTCTTCTTATTAAATAGGCGTTCCTTTCTTTAAAAAGACAAAAACGATGCCAAAATTGCCGCTATTTTATTGGCTTTGATTATTTTTGAGCGCGATTAACAAAAACAAATATGTCAAACCCTTATTTCCAGTTCAAACAATTTACCGTCCGACACGACAAATGTGCCATGAAAGTAGGCACAGATGGAGTATTGTTAGGAGCGTGGGCTCCTGTACAAAACGCCAAATACATTCTTGATGTAGGAGCAGGAAGCGGACTAATATCCTTACAGCTGGCACAGCGGAATCCCTGGGCTTCCATTACTTCCATTGAGATAGACCCGGCTGCAGCTGCCCAAGCTAAAGAAAATATCCAGTCTTCTCCTTGGAGTGACCGAATGGAAGTTATATGCAGTGATTTCCGCGATTATCACGCCGAAAACAAATTCGATCTCATTGTTTCAAATCCTCCTTATTTTGTCGATGCCTTGAAATGTCCGGATAATCAGCGTTGTATGGCACGACATACAAATGAATTGAATTATGAATTACTCTTCGGACATTCCACTCATTTATTATCAGAACAGGGGATCATAAGTGTTATCATTCCCTCGGAAGTTGAAAAAACGGTTATTGATACAGCTTGGAAATACCAGCTTTATCCATATCGTTGCCTACACGTTTTCACCAAGCCCGGAAAACCTTATCGACGCGTATTGCTAGCTTTCAGCCGACAAGAAGTATCATGTACTGAAGATAGCCTTTATATAGAAGGAGAGAAACATGGAAAGTTCACTTCAGAATATATTTCACTGACCAAAGAATTTTATTTGAAGATGTAAATGCAAGCTCACTTTACTTCCTATTAGCTTTAATAATCATTGTTTTTTTATTATTTTCGCCAAAACACAAATAAATCATATGAAACAGGACAGAGTTATATTTTTGGATTATTTACGGGGGATTGCTTGCTTTTTGGTAATGATGGTACATGCCAGCGAAGCATTTTATGGAGTAGGTGATGTGCCTATTCTTTCAGATGCCCACAAATTTTGGATTGCAATTTGGGATGGAATGAGTCGCATTTCAGTACCCCTATTTGTTATCACTTCAGCCTATTTACTTGTTCCCATGAAAGAAAAGCAGTCATGGGGAGAGTTCTTTAAACGCCGTTTCCTTCGTATTCTGCCACCTATGTTGGTATTTATGATTGTGTACGCTGTGCTCCAGGTATGGCAAGAAGGAGGCGATTGGAAAGGCATGTGTGTGGCTGTTTGCAAGTTACCGTTAAACTTCCCGATGAATGCTTTTCATCTGTGGTTTATGTATCCTCTTATAGGACTTTACTTGCTTATTCCTATTCTTTCACCTTGGCTGCGTATAGCCACCGCTAAGCAAGAGCGTATGTTTTTATATCTATGGGCACTGACCACTTGCTTGCCTTTTGTGAATAAATTCTATGGCGATGTATTGGGACAATGTTGGTGGAATCAATATCATATGTTGTACGATTTCAGTGGTTATTCCGGTTATTTGGTTTTAGGTCACTACATTCGTTATCATATTAACTGGACACGCCTGAAGCGCTCCATTATAGGACTTGTCTGCCTATTGGGCGGTACCTCTTTCACCATTCTTAGTTTCTACCTCCAGGCTAAACCCGGTATTCCACAACAACTCTCTGACTTGGAGATAGCATGGTGCTTCTGCATTATCAACTGTGTAATAGCTACTTTTGGAGCTTTCATTCTGTTCACTACTATTCAAAAAGCAGGTAAGATTTACGGTCTAGTTAAGAGTATCTCAGTCAACAGTTATGGTATGTTTCTGATGCACATGCTTTGGTTGCCATTTTGGGTATCAATCATTCAGCCACAAATATCTATTGCGGCAGCTATTCCTCTTATTAGCATACTTACCTTTATCAGTTGTTATATCACTACAAAACTTATCTCTTATTTGCCTAATAGCAAATGGGTTATAGGATGATTATTAGTAGAAGAGCATGTTTGCAGAATTTATTTATTCCACATGGTTAAAAAACTATTAAATATTACTCGAAAGAAACTTGATAAAAGTGGCATTTCGTTTTACACAGTAATCCTCTGTGTCTTTTTTGCTGTTTATCAATGTTTTAAAATTTTATTTCAGATAAAGTTATTAAAAAATTTGGCATGTATTAGGAAAACATCTATCTTTGCAACCGCTTTTAAGAAGTAAAGCATTCGGGGTGTAGCGCAGTCCGGTTAGCGCACCTGCTTTGGGAGCAGGGGGTCGTGGGTTCGAATCCCGCTACCCCGACGGATGAGAGTCAAGGAGTTACGGTAAAATGTAGCTCCTTTTTTTTATTCTCCGAATGGGGCGGTTTACCTTTGGTTTAACCGAGTGAGTTAAACCGAGAGTTAAACCAAAAATGAACATGGATGCTACAATTTCAGTGGTTTGTTACAAATCCAAGACCCTATCTAATGGCGAACACCCTCTAATGCTTCGTATCAGTAAAGACGGAAAGAAGAAATATCAGAGTTTGGGAATATCTGTAAATCCCAAGTTTTGGGACTTTCAGAAAAATAAACCGAAACCTAAATGTCCTAATTTAGAGTATCTTCAAAAGATTATTCTTGATAAGAAGTTGGAACTTCAAAAGAAAAAGCTTGAAATAAAGTCCGACCAAAAAGAATATTCGGCTGCAACTCTGCTTGAAGCAAATGCCAATCTATTGGTTGCCAAAACTGTAGATTGCTTTTATAAAGAAATAATTGCTCAATGTGAGATTAACAACAAATGTGGCAATAGACTGGTTTACCTTAATTCCTATAACTCTTTGAAAAGATTTACTAACGGAAAACTGGAAATCCCTTTTAACTCCATAAATGTGGCATGGCTCGAAAAATATGAAAAGTGGCTCCGGAGTAATGGCAACAAAGAAACAACAATCAGTTTAATGTTCCGTACCTTACGAAGCACATATAATAAAGCAATAAAAGAAAGATGTGCCCATTTGTCTGATTATCCTTTTCAAGAATATAAAATCAGTAAATTCGACACTTCTACTCAAAAGAGAGCCATAGCTAAAACAGATATGTTGAAGTTTACAGAAACTTCCCAACCGATAGGACAAAAGAAATATGTGGAGTTAAGTAAAGACATTTTTATATTCAGCTATCTGTGTGGCGGTATAAACTTTACTGATATTGCCAATTTAACACAAGAGAATATCGTCAATGGTAGGTTACACTATATCCGTCAGAAAACTGGTAAGCTAATCAAGATTGGAATACCCCAAGAAGCTATGCAAATTATAAAAAAATACACCGATGAGAGTAATGGTTATCTATTCCCGATATTGAATGTAAAAGTCCATAAAACAGCTTTACAGAAGCAGAATAGGATTCATAAAATACGTGGCAAGGTGAATGACATTCTAAGGACACTCGGTAAGCGATTGGGAATTGAAGCTAATATAACGACCTATGTCGCTCGCCATTCATTCGCAAGTGTTCTTAAAAAATCGGGAGTAAACATTGCATTGATAAGTGAAGCATTAGGGCATTCAGACTTGGCGACTACTCAAATATATTTGGATAGCTTCGACAACGAGCAAGTAGATGAAGCAATGAAGAATTTGCTATAATGAATAAATCTCCATTTGCTGCAATGTAGGTGGAGATTATTTTTTTAATTTTGCATAATGATAAAAAAATGCCAAGATGGATAATATAAACATGCAGGAATTAATATCATTTATAAATTGGGAAGAACTTAGAATATGGTTACTTTTTCTATTTGGAATAATAGGAGGAGTTATAACCATACGCTCCTTTTCATTAAACAATGAACAGAGAAGAATTGACAACACATTCAAGGTTTTGGATTTTTTGAGAAGAAATATCTCAAAGGAGCAAATAAATGCATTTATAACACTTTTTCAGGCAAATAATCCTTTAGGTGTTCCTTATGATGAATTTCATTTTAGAAACGGAAAAACAGAAAAAGTTTCAGATATGTTTTCAGAGGGAGGTTGTGGAAATGGGGATATACATAATATGATAGAACTATTTGAGTTAATAGCGCCTCTATTAATTAAAAAACAAATCAATGAGAATTTAATATGGTACGAATATGGGTTAATAATGGATAAATGCTATGACTGGATAATAGTTATTAATGAAAATAACACCCCTTCTTTCAATAAGAGAATAGTCAATTCAATGATTAGTAGGTTTCTCAACAAATCAAAACATTCATATAAAAAGAACTCCTCTTTACTATTCCCTTATTTTTCAAAATACATGAAGGATAATCAAAAAAAGAACTTAAACTTCCCTTACCTGCATTATACTTATGCAGAATAGGTAACTAAAATAAGACTATGCTTGAAGTGCTCTTTGATATACCAACTCTAAAGAAACTATATCCAGAACTGAACAGATGTTTTGGGTTCACCTATGACGACATATCTAACGAACTGACACAAGTCTATGCCCAAAAAGTCTTCAATCTGACACAAGAAGAAAAAGAACTTGCCAACCAATGTAAATCAGATGATGGTTGGGGCGTGGATGCAGTAAAGTTTGCATTGGCTACCAATGAGAATATAGCAGTGGCTGTTCCAGACAGTTTTAACCCTGCAACAATCATGGAATCGTATGCGGCTAAACTTCATAATGAAGAATCAGCTTCATGCGCATTACTGTTCATGGCTGCGCTTCTATACAGGGGCAAAATAACGGAAGCTCCAATATCGGAAGGAGAAAATGACAATATGCTATATCAACAATATATCCATGAAGTCAGACCCGATATGCTAAAATTATACATTGCTCTCAATCAGCCCAAACAGAAAAATGGGAAAGACTTTATTACTGATATAAAAATTGCGGCAGGCGGTAACTCCCCAATACTTATCAACAACAAAAATAGCTGGTTGGAGAACCGGCTGAATGATTACCTACATCAATATTTAGGAGTAAACAGTTTGGAGGAAGCCCAAGATGAATTGCATTTCATCTATGGAGATAAAAAAGTGGGCAGTAAGAAGATTGACCCCATCCAATCATTATATATATGGGGAACATATCAGTTACTTCAAGACACACATTTAAAATCCGTTAAGGAAAAAGTTCCTACAAGACCACAAGCCAATTTAATAGAGTCTTATCTTAGAGCTATTGAACTGATTGAAGCTGACGATGTAGATACGGATGCAAATAATATCAGAAGCAGACTGAGTTATTTTCTGAATAGATACGATACGGTAGAAACTCTGTTTAAACACAAGACATTCAGACTATCCCCCAATAATATAAACGGTACAAGACTTTGGTAAACCGCACTTCCCTTACTTAAAAGGCAGCTCTTACGATGGTAAAGAACTGCCTTTTTCTTTGCCCAATTCTTTTTAAACCAGCCCATTTTAATATTCTACTTTTGCACCGTTTTCAAAAAGGAGTGATGCTAAATAAAGGTAAATGATTGGTAAAGAACTCACTTAAACACACTCTGATTCTTTACCAATTCACCTCATGAGAACATCATACCTTTGCATCACAATCAAAAAACAAGAGGCTTCTATTTCGATTGTTCAATTATTATTAACTAAAAAAAGAAATATGAAAAATTTAGTTTTAGAAGAATTCGATTTACACGAATTCAACAAATGGATGTTGGACATCCAAAAACTTGAGCAAAAAATAAATTGTGTTTTAAACATTTTCGGAGTATGGCATATAAAAATTACATTAAATGAATTATTCAAAGACCCCGATGTAATCTGTAACAAATATTTATCTAAAGAAGCTATTTCAAAAAGAGTCTTTAGAGAGAACAAAGTGAAAGAAAACGACTTTGATAATCCGGATTATAATGATTGCATCAGTGCTATAGATTCAATGTTAATCCCTGCGGAGTTTCTTCGAAAGTCAATCTATCTCATTCATGAAAAAATAAAACTGGAAAATTTTGAACCAGAAGAATTATTTGAAATGGAGAATGGAGTAGTGTCTATTTCTAAACGTGCAGAACACAGTTATTTTATACGTCATGCAAAGTATCTCGGTAAAGGAGAGAAAGCTTTATCTATTCTATATGATATTTGCGACTCTTTAAAGGAACTTGCGAAACATGATATACATATTCTCCATACGTTACAAAATTTATTTGTACCAAAAGATGAAAAATTTGAAGTGAATATAGAAACTTTTAAACAATTTATAAAAGACAGCGAAGCATATGATTCAATTCAATTTTGAGAACATTATTACTGCAAGTAATCGCGAACCATATAACAATGTGGCTGCGCATGAAGAATTAAAGTCCATGATGTCACGCTTTGACAGATTGAACATCTTCTTTGATATTGACGAGGATGGCTACGAAGTGATAAAGGTCGAAAGTACATACGTGAAACGCTTCGCGTATCAGTTGAACTATAAATCGGCAAACTGGCTTATGACATACCTTTCGACTGGCAAGAGTGAGGACTTTGGCGTAGAACCGTCAGAAGTTCAGAAATCAGACCAAACTAACGGTAACGAGTATCGAAAGAATATGCTCAAACTGTTTGTGGAAAGCAAGGCTGTAAACATTCAGTTTACACCCGAGTTCAGAGACCGTAGAGGGCAGCTAACAGCAGTAGCCAACTTCAAATTCGGCAACATCTTCTTCTTTGTAAACCGAGACGAGGACATTGCTTCGTACTTGCAAGAGAAAGAGTTAATTCGCTAAATCCAAACGGAGTAGAGGAAGTGTAAATTTCCTCTCTCCTTTTAAAACTGACAAAAATGAAAATAGAATATAAATTCATATATAAAAAAGCTGGTAAAATCCAGTACTTGACAGAAGTCCTGCCACAGATAGAAACAAACACTATCCTTTGCAAGACATTAACCGGATTGGGTGCAACCTACTCCGAAATAAAGGCTAAGCGACATTCTGTTATTATCGTTCCCAATGTTCCGCCTATTATTGGCAAGTGCAAAGACCCGAAACATAAGAATGACAATCTGTTCGGTGTCAAGCAAGGGGTGACAACAGAAGAAGTCATTGATTATATTGAAAAGACATTAGCCGCAGGAAAGTTTATCAAGTTGATAAGCACTCCCGAAGGATTTGCTAAAATCAAACGGGCTTTCGAGGAACTGGAACTTGACATATATGAGATAACCTTCTTGTTGTTCGATGAATGCGATAAGACGATAAAGGACGTCGATTATAGGGCAGATATAATTCTTCCTATGGATGATTTCTTCAAATTTAGAGAAAAGGCATTTGTCTCAGCCACTCCCATACTACCAAGTGACCCACGTTTTGAAAGTCAAGGTTTCAAAATAGTAGACATCCGACCCACTTTTAAATATAAACGTCCTATCAGCATTGTGCAGACCAACAATGCCTTGGAAGCATTGAAAGAAATTCTACCGCAGATAAAAGCACAACAAAAGCAACCACGCAGTATTTGTTTCTTTGCCAACAGCATTGACATGATACACCAGCTAATGAGTAAATTGGGAGTTGAAAATGAGTCCGCAGTATTCTGTGCAGAGAAAAGTGTTGAGAAGTTGAAGAAGAAAGGATTTAAACGAGCTTATGAATACTGGAACATTAAGCATAAAATGCCTTATATGTGGTTTACCAGCAGAAACTATACTGCTGTGGATATTGAATTGGATGAACAACCCGATATAGTATTTGTCACTGAACCGTATTTTGCAGAATACACTATCATTGACCCATGCACTGATGCGGTACAAGCAATAGGACGATTCAGAAACGGCACTTCTTTGGCTATTCATGTTGTCAATACCAATGAGAACTATCCGATACGCACCCAAGCAGGTATCAAGGAATATCTTAAAGGTTGCAGGGATGCTTACAAGACGATTAAAAATCTCTATGAATGTGCAACATCTTCGGAAAGCCGAAATGCTTATAAGGCTGCATTAGATATACTGCCATATAACCGGATGCTAAAAGACGGAAAGACCAACTATTTCGCAATTGACAATTTTGTTGATGAAGCATTGGTTAAGTCTGCCTATAACAATATTGATTCAGTAGTGAACCGATACAAGAAAAGTAGCCTATTCTTACCGAAGCTGACCCAACCTCTGTTTTACAAATTGGGCGATAAGGAAAGGTTGAGCCTCATGGATAAGAGCTGTTCTATCAAAGAAAGCCGAAAGCGTATTGTTGAATTACTGGAATCGTTGAAGGATGACAGAGACTCTCCATTGGCACAATCGTTTATCAGTGACATTAGGCAAGTTGATGCTTTTATTATTGATGCTTACGATACGGTGGGCAAAGAAGTTATTGAAGTAAACAATTATTCATTCAAAAAAATCAAAGAAGCCATGATTATGAAAAACTATAGAGAAAAAACAAGCGGAGTAGAGTTTGTTCAACTCCTTAAAAACTCCTTTAAGATTGGCGAGAAATACACTCGTGAATATATCAAAAAAGAATTAAAGCGTTTATACGCATTGGTTAAGACTGCACCTAAAAATGCGATTACAGCCATGACTATAAAAGATTTCTTCAAAATTCAAGAGTGTAAAATCGGAAATCAAAAAGCTATCAGAATATTAGAACCATTAATATAGGATAGTACTTTTTTTGATGAAAGTTAGTTTTATAGGGTCTGTTTTAAAAAGGTACTCTATCATTAATATTTAGCTTTATCAAATCATTAATAAACGAAGAGTTTCCGCTGATGAAAGTGGGGACTCTTTTTTTATTTGAACACGTCACCATGTCGTAATTCATTCCCCCATGCTGTGCCGGATGATAAAAACGGAGGTACACTACCTTTTTATACCCCCTCATGGCTATGGAAGAAAAAAGCATTCTTTACTTCACGATGATACTATTACCTCACATCATCCATGAAAAAGAATGTCTTTTGTCAGCAGCGTATATGTTCACAATCCTATTCCCGTAGCCGAGCTATAATTTACTAATGCTCCGAATTTCTTTTAAAAGAATATTTAGGGAAAGACATAGAACGAGCCTTAGATGCAAGCGAAGAAATTCACTTGTGTTTAAGGTTTGTTCTTGTTAAATCCATTCAATCAATAATCATTTAATTCAAATTCATTATGGAAGCATTACAAATTATGCCTATCATGGCACAGAACCAATTGAGATTTAACTTAGGCGAGTATGCGGAAGAAGCTGCCATTATCCAAGACGAACCAACCGTACAGCCGAGTGTGAATTTCTTGGAAGCAAACACAGATGCAATCACTATGGACGAGCTTACAAACAAATGTGTCGTTCCAACTTGGGCTAACCAAGAATTGACTATCGCACATCAAGATTTTATTTCATGTGTGCATGATGCGGCTTGCTCATTCTATGCAGGTGAAAGGGTGAACGAGCCGGACATCAGAGTTTCACATATTGTACGTGGTAGAACTCCCCAAAGTTTGGGCAAGAAAGCAAGTGAACTGTTAGAATGTGAAAAGACACAATTCTACCAACGTCTTGCATTTGCCTTTACCATTCCAACCATTATCGAAACGGTAAGAGGGCAAAGGCTTGAACTGTGCATCGGTGGGGTAAGGAACTATTCAGACCTTAACCTTTATCGTGCATCCAAAGGCTTGGAGAAGTTTTCAGTTTTTATAGGCTGGAGAGTTAGAATTTGTAGCAATCAAATTTTAACGGGAGAAGGTGTCAAGTTCAATATGGAAGTAACCAATATCAGCGAACTTTACAGAAATGTGCTTGAATTGTTCCACAGCTTCAACCCTGCAAAGGAAATCCACTTGATGCAGTCACTTACCAACACTTCATTGTCCGAGACACAATTTGCGCAAATCGTAGGGCGGATGAGAATGTTTCAAGCATTGTCACCTGCAAGGCAGAAAACTATTCCAAGACTTCTGATTACGGACAGTCAGATTAATTCTGTTTGTCGCGACTACTACCACAACGAAGTGTTTGGAGCAAAGGACAACGCCATATCAATGTTCGATTTCCACAATCTTTTGACGCAGGCTAACAAAGGAAGCTACATTGATACTTATCTGCAACGAGCCGTAAACGCTACGGAAGTCAGTGTAGGAATTAACAATGTCCTGCAAGGACTTGATAACAAATACGCTTGGTTCTTGGGCTGAGTGGATTGTTGATTGACAGAGGAAAGGGCAGCTATTCAGTTAGTTGTCCTTTCTTTATTTTATGAACTATTTAAAACTACATAAATTATGGAATTACAAAATTCTCGTGAATACAAAGCTGCACAAGAATTAGAACGTGCGCTTAATGATATGAGTTGGAATCCAAAAAGATTTGCTGAAGGTGTAAGTCACTATCACCGCACCCTACAACAAGAGTTGATGAGAACCATTGTTGCAATCATTAAAATGGTAGGCGATGATAATTATGGCACAGACCTCAGAAATCAAGCATCACATGAATTATGCAAAAATATTATTGACAGTGGTGCATTGGATGATACATATCTGCCTTTTATCTAAGAGGACAGACGGTAATATTCAAAAGGACAGCTATTTTGTTAGGTGTCCTTTTCTATTTATACACTTTACAAATTCTATGACATTATGGATAAATCTAAAATTGAAAATGCTATCAATCATATCACTTCTTTACAAGAGAAATTATGCTACTGTGAGAACAATCTGCAATATATCAAACGCTTGCAAGCACTTAAATATTGGTTGCACAAGTTTGATTCATTTTTGGATAGGAACAGCAGACAGCATGGTGAATATGCAGCAGTTTATGAAAGCTACTTCCATACTTGTTGCGGATTCTCATTTTATGATAGAGTATGCAATTCAATTCTTGTTTATGAATATGGCGACAGACCATTTTAACTGTCCAATTTTTCTTCCACCACCACATTAATATTGATAGAATGAATAGTAAAATATTAGACATGGATTATACTGTTGGAGAAGTGGAACTCACTTACAAATCCACTTCAACGAGCCGGAGTAAAATATATAGTTCGGAAGACGCTTATAAATACTTGCTTCCTACATATAAGAAAGGTACAATCTGTTACAAAGAATATTTCAAAGTTCTGTTCCTAAACCAATCCAACCAAGTTTTAGGCTACACTCTCATATCAGAGGGAGGAATAACAGACACAACCGTTGATGTAAGAGTAATTCTACAAGCTGCATTGCTTACCAATTCAGTAGCTCTTATCCTTGCTCATAATCACCCAAGTGGTAATTTGAAACCAAGCAGGCAGGATATGGAAATTACTAAGCAGGTCAAAGAAGCTGCAAGACTTATGAGGATTACAGTAACAGACCACCTCATATTAACGGATGCAGGATATTATAGCTTCGCTGATGAAGGACAGTTATAGCGTTAAAAAGGACATTCAATTTTTAAGTTGGGTGTCCTTACTTACATAAGCTGAACGAACATTCAGCACTTGTAACCAACTATTAATAATTGTGAATTATGAAGACATACATAGCATATTTAAGGCAATCCACCATGAAACAGCAAATATCGGGTCTTGGTGTGGAAGCACAACGGGAGATTATTCACAACCATGTAAAGAACAAGCCTATACTTGCTGAATACATTGAAACGGAGAGTGGAAAGAAATCTAACAGACCTCAACTTCTTGCAGCTTTAGCGATGTGCAGGAAAACGAACTCTATTCTGATTGTCGCTAAATTGGATAGACTGTCAAGAAATGTAGCGTTTACCTCTAAGCTGTTGGAAAGTGATGTTGAGATTGTGTTCTGTGACTTCCCACAAGCCAACAGACTAATTCTACATATCATCAGTAGCATAGCCGAATATGAAGCAGGATTAATCAGTCAGAGAACCAAACAGTCACTTCAAGCCAAAAAAGCAAGGGGTGTGCAGCTTGGTAAAGCGGAGAACTTGATGAATAAATTTGAACAAGCCGTTCAGCATAGTATCGTTACCAACAGGGCTAAAGCGGATAACAATCCAAATAACATGAGAGCGATAGCACTGTTACGGTCACTATCAATGCAAGGCAAATCATTATCCGAAATGACTTGTCTGTTGAATGAGCAAGGTTTTGTTACATCTAAGGGATGTAAGTTTCAGATTACACAAGTCAAGAGATTGCTTGTCAGAGCAGGGTTGATGTCGTGAAGTCACTTTGAAAGGCAGGACAGATTTAGAACAAGGTTAGTCTTATATACCCCAATCTAAATTTGTCCTACCTAAAAAAACAGCCGGAGAAATAATGGCAGTTTTTATAAATAGACAAGCCAATCTATCTCTAATATATAAAGTAATAGATTGACTTGCCGTTATTAATAGCATAAATAAAACCAAGGCACTATTGTCATTATCAATAGCATTAAAAATAAAATATAAAGCAATACTCGTAGTATATGGCTCGGGCATTTCTTCTTAATAAAAGCCGATACCATGTTTATGTGTAACAAAATATGAATAGCAAGCAGAATGACCAACACAATTCCTGCCCACAAATGAATATTGCCCCAATCATGCCTTCCCAAGCCCAACAATTGTGAACTCCATGGAGTAACACCTTGAAATTTGACAGCATGGCGAGAAGGAATGACTATTTCCAATATGAAGCCACTTATACTTACCAATGCCATTGCTATCAACATAACAAAGTCTATGACAATGTTAAGTAGCATCTTGTTCTTCCTAAACATCATTCTTTATGATTGTGTCCATGGCATTCATGGTGGTGTTCATGGGATGAGCAGCCCACTCCCGAATCTGTAAGCTTCCCGTTTAAGTAGTCAGTGGCAATATCCAAAATATTACCGGAACAACCTCTTATTACTTTAATATGATGGGCTGTAAGTACATTCAAAGCACCTTGCCCCATATTCCCTGCCAACATGACGCTGACTCCCATGTTTTCTAATTCTCCTGCGATATTGGATTTACATCCGCATCCTTGTGGAGAAGGAATAGTCTCGCTGCTTAGAATCTGATTGTCTTGCCCTACTGTCAAGATTGTGTAATACTCACAGTGACCGAAATGGTTGTCAACTGCATTTTCTCTGGTTGGAATTGCAATTTTCATCATAATCTCATTCTTATTAATGTTAATATTACTAATGCTTATGTCGTTGGAGTGGCACACTGGACATTCCATTTTACGGATTTTAAGTGCAGGTTTGATATTATTGAATACAAAACCGCATACTCCGCAATGGAACCATTCACTATCAGTGTACGCTACTCCACCTTCTATCATTATAGCAACACCACGAACCAATGCTTGGGCAATTTTCTGCCTTGCACTGGTATATATTCGGCTAAGAGTAGGACGTGATACCCCCATTGAAACAGAAGCCTCTTGTTGAGTTTTCATTTCATAATCACATAGCCGTATCGCTTCATACTCCTCGAAATGCAAGAATATAGCATCCTTGCGACAAATGTTTGAGGCTATCGGTTTAAAACCTGCAACAGAAGGCATATTATTGACTTTACGGATATTTTTGGGACGTGGTGACATTGAATATTTATTGTTTTCGACTGCAAATATAATGAACAAATGTTCATAACAAAACAATAAACCGTTTTTTAACACAACAGATAAAAACTTTGATTTATATTCCCTTGAATACTCTTGATTTAAAATAATTCATGTTTGAGAGCATAGAATTTACTATTAATCCTCACTTCATGCTTAGTGATTTAAAACCTTTCGCTATCTTTGTACCAATTCCAATGAACTAATGCGTTAGGGAGTTGGAAGGACATATTTAACGAAAGGTGTTATTGAAATTATCTTCCGCTAACAAATTCTCGCAAAATTTGAAACGGTACGAAGATGATAGCAGTAGCACCCCACCATTTGATATATACCTACCTTATATTTATAAGGCTTTTAGATATTGTCAAAATTGGTGTGGGTTGCTATTGTTTTATCCGTACCAAAGGCAATGCGAGAAGCCAGTTAGCGAGATAAAGCAAATAGTGTTCCCACATCTTTTTTTATTTATGGCTCATTGTAGGGAGCAGGTGAGCATAAAGGTGCAAATATGAAAACCTACTTACTGGATATTCTTAATAGATATAAGAAATTTAGCGAGAGTTTAGATGTAGAAGCCATTCTTTGCTCTAAATCGTGGTCTGTTTTCAATGACTCCGGTTGCAAAGAGATATATTTATTTCAGCATGACGGTAGTCTGATAATCTCTGTAAGTGGAGAAGTAACTAATGCTACATGGAAATATATTCCAGTAAACCAGTCTATTTTAATCAGCACAAAGAGTGCTTCGTATATGTTGCATCCTGCGTTTGTTGATGATATAATTTTTGCTTTGCAGTTAGACGGAACAAATCAATATTCTTTTATGATTGATGAATTGCAAAGAGATACATTCGCTCCCAAAAGTTTATCAGATATTGAGAAGTACTTTATCAGAAGAAAGCAACTTGAACTCGAAAAGGAAAAACAACTATTAGCACAGCGTGCCCATGATAAAATTGTTGCACGTGAGCAACAAGAACAACAGAGAAAACAAGAAGCGGAAGAGGCTTTAATAGAAGAAGCTCTAAGAGAAAGTAAGCTTTATCAAACAGTTCTTTCTATTGCATGGATACAGATGTTTCTAATTCCTATCATTCTAATTCCATGCTATTTGTTTTCTGACGAGTTTAATAACAATGGTTGGAAAGACAGAATAAGTCTTATTATGGTTCTTGCCTTTTTAGGAGTACTCTTGTTCGTTATTATTAGCTTTTTTATCCTTGACCCGATTAAAAACAGAATCATAAAACGAACTAAAGAAAACAATATCCATAATTTTTAATTTAACAGTTAACTTGATATGAAAACATTTAGATTATTGACAGCTTCATTATTGATTGCTGTATGCGCAGGATTGGGTTCTTGTGGCGATGATAAATTGGACGACTTTCAACTAGAAGTAATGTTCCCTAATGGAGATTCATTTTCTACTTATGGACTGAATTTAAGAGATTATGAATGCTATGGTTCTTATTATTGGGGTAACATAAACCACTTCTCAGGCTTGAAGAATAATCATCTATGGATTAGTTCTTATGATAGGACGACTAAAGAAAAACTTTGGGAATGGACTGATAATAGAACTTTTGACAAAAAACGTACAGTTCATGTTGGATATGGAGAATATAAGGATATTGAAATATCAAGCATTACCACCTATGGAGCTTGCGCCAAGAACAACATCTTCGTTGCGAGTGTCAGTTATAATGGTGAGTCATACAATGAAGATAATATCTTGTTCAAAACAGCAGCAGGAACGCTCAAAGAAATAAAAAACGACTATCGTGCATATATTACTGATTGGTACAAGGAATCTGTGTTCGTTGGGAATTGTTGCTATAACGACATGGGAGATACACTTTATGTTAGCCAAATAAACAATGGCGCAGTAGGAGGAACACCTATTTCTTATGAAGAATCTGTTAGCGTCAATGTTGATGTTAATTTTGATGATTTTCTAACACAAATCAGTGCGTTAAGAATTAATTATAAAACATATAAGAACGTTTGGTACACGAAGCATAAACTTCCGTTTGAAATTTTCTCTGACACCAAGAGAGAATGCACTTTACTTGACAATTCCACCAATATATGGAAGTACAAATTAGACCTCTTATATTATGACGGAACGAAGAAAGATTATACATTTTACCTAAATATTGAGAACGGCACAATCTCTGAAACCCAAGATGTTTCTCCCATTGTTGGTAGTTGGGTTTATATCACAGATGAAGGATATAAAGAGATTATCACTTTTTACAGTGATAACACTGGTCGTTGGGAGTCAGTGAATATACATGACAACACTTCCAATTCAGACCCATTTACTTATACAATGGATGATAAGGAGGATAAGTTTATTATTGATTTTGGAGATAATTCACCCGAAACGTACTATTATAACATATCTGACAATAAGATGAAATTGATGTACGAGGACGGACATGTAGAACTTTATACCAAACAATAAAATTAACAGAACCACTACTATAAGGTACTATCGGAAATTTAAAATCCTTTAGTACCTTTTTTAGTGAAAGTTGGTTTTATAGACCCTAATTCAAAAAAGTACTATGCTTACTTTGAATAACTATATAGATATTTGAAACTTCATTTTATAATTGCTATTTTTGCAATGCAGGTTTATTCTGCAAAAGAGATTATTAAATTATTGTCAAACACTTCTTGTTTTGCCTCTAAGTTAAACCAAGAGTTAAACCGCTTCATTTAAGCGAAAAGTAGATATAAGCTAATCGATTTAATTCCAGTTATTTAATAATGATATTAATAAGGTTAGCGCACCTGCTTTGGGAGCAGGGGGTCGTGGGTTCGAATCCCGCTACCCCGACTGATAAGAATCAAGGAGTTACAGTGAAATGTAGCTCCTTTTTTATTACTCAGATGAAACGATTTAACCGATGATTGATTTAGTAACAAAAAAATACCGTATGAAAACACTTTTATTAGCAGCGACAGTATTAATTATAGCTATGACTGCTTGTAACGAAAAAAAGAGTAAGGTCACCATCATTGGCTCATGGATAATGCCCATTGATGGACAACCAGGCAAGATGCAAGGCATAAGACTGGACGAAGATGGAGAAGCATCTTCTATTAACATGGCTACGTTGGTATACAAATATTGGGAGCAGCAAGGAGATGAACTTTACCTGACAGTAAAGAGCATTGGCAACGGCGTGGAAATAGAAGGGATAGACACTTTAAAAATTGAAAAACTTACAACCGATTCATTAGTTTTAAATTCCAACTACGGCTATACATTACGTTATGCTAAAGAAAAATCAACTAAGCCCTAAACAACTGTTACAGTATTTAGGACTAGTCACTAATCCAAAAGCTTTATTATTTCTTTCTTGCAGCAATAGCCAGCAGCACTCCAAGAACAACGCCTAATATAGCCGCAAACAAAACCCTGACTTCTCCCGGCAACAAGAAAGTTATAGTATGCGCCGGATACCAAAAGAAAGGGATCGTTTTCTTAAAAACAAAGTTCCATTGTGCATCCCAATTAAGATGTGTAATGATGCGCGTCATCGGGATAGGGGTTACAAGGCTACGGAGCGAACCGCCACAATCCAAGATATGCGTATCCGTTATCTTATGAAATGTCATAAACACAGGAGCAAAGATTGTGTTCATAGTGACAGATATAGCCAAAGCAACCCATAGCTTATCCAAGCAGAATTCTCCATTAATTATAGACGAGGCATTTTCCATTCCCATGTATTCCATGAATTGCGGTACACCTTTGGAAAAGACAATCATTGCCATATTAATCCCCATTCCTAAAAGCCCCCATACAACCGCTCGAGGGAGGACACCAAATCCTTTTCTATTATACACTCCTGAACTAATGCGAAGCCCCAGAATTTCGCCCAAAGTGGCAAGCACCCCGAATTTCACAAAACTCATTATCATGCCATGTGCTGCATTGAAAGATTTATACCAATCATAAAGGGCATCGCTTACAAAGAAAGGTAAGAAGATTACGATTAGAGTAAAAACGAAAAGGAAATCTTGTTTTTTCATTCAAATGTTATGCTTTTCATTAATAATAGCAACAAATATACTAAAATAATTTCAAATTCAAAGCAAACAGGTAATTAGAACCAGCAAATTCAAACAAAAGCACTTTTTTACTCTCTACTACAAAAAAGTGGGCTGCCCGGTAACCGGACAGCCCACTTCATATAATTTCTTGCAAATACTCTTCTACTTGATAATACCTAATTCCTTAAAGCATTTTGTGAGCTTTTCAACTGCATAATCCACTTGTTCTTTAGTATGAGTAGCCATTAGCGCCACACGTACCAATGTATCTTGAGGAGCACATGCCGGTGGAATAACCGGATTAATAAAAATACCTTCATCAAAAGCCATCTTTGTCACAACAAATGTCTTTTCCGTATCACGTACATACAAAGGTATAATAGGAGACTCTGTTTCACCGATCTCGAAACCAGCATCACGAAAACTCTTCAAAGCGTAATTAGTGATATCCCACAAACGCTGAATACGCTCCGGTTCTGATTTAATAATGTGAAGAGCCTCACGAGCCGCTGCTGTTGCTGCCGGCGTGCTGCTCGCCTGGAATATATAAGAACGGGCATTATGACGCAACCAATTGATGACATCCTTATCACCGGCAATAAAACCACCTATTGAAGCCAATGATTTGCTGAATGTTCCCATTATCAGGTCAATATCCTCGGTAACTCCGAAATGATCGCAAACACCGCGACCTTGCTTACCGAATACACCTAAACCATGAGCTTCATCCACATAAATACTGGCATTATATTTCTTCTTCAAACGAACGATTTCCGGCAAGTTGGCCAAATCACCTTCCATTGAGAACACACCGTCTACAACAATCAACTTCACAGCATCCGGTTCACACTTCTGGAGTTCCTTTTCAAGGTCCTCCATGTCGTTGTGCTTGTATTTTAATTGTGTAGCGAAAGAGAGGCGGCGTCCGTCCACGATAGAAGCATGGTCGCGGTCATCGCAGATAATATAATCTCCACGACCTACTACTGCAGGAATGATACCCTCATTTACAGTAAAACCGGTAGAAAAGCAAAGCGCTTCATCTTTCCCTACGAATTCAGCCAATTCCTTTTCCAATTCAACATGTATATCAAGAGTACCGTTCAGAAAACGGGAACCGGCACATCCTGTACCATATTTTTCAGTGGCAGCAATGGAAGCGTCAATGATTCGTTTGTCATATGTCAATCCCATATATGCGTTCGAACCGAACATCAGGACCTTTTTGCCATCCATCGTTACCTCTGTATCCTGATGGCTGTTAATTGTGCGGAAATAGGGATATACCCCTTTTGCCATAAATTGTTGCGGCAAATCATATTTCGCGAATTTGTCTTGCAGTAAACCCATGAAATGTCTTTTATATAATGAATATTAATTCTATTAAAAACAAGTTCTTAAAAACAGGGGGCAAAGATAGCAAAATATGTTGTTATATGTTCCTTTTACTCTAAAAAATCTACTCTAACTCGTTTTAAGAGACTCACTATGGTTAAAATTAAAGGATTTATATTACTTTTGCATGATAGAAAACCCCGTTTAAATGGATGATAATAAAAAGAAAATAGCATTTATAATAAATCCTATATCCGGTACACAGGGTAAGGAGCATATATTGAAATGGCTTGACGAAAAGTTAGATAAGAATCGGTACATGCCCGAAGTAATCTATACGGAATGGGCGGGACATGCCGTTGAAATAGCTGCCCGAAAGGCCAAAGAAGAGGTTTTTGCCGTAGTTGCCATTGGTGGAGATGGAACAATCAATGAAATAGCGCGTTCATTGGTACACACCAAAACGGCATTAGGTATTATTCCATGTGGCTCAGGAAACGGACTCGCCCGTCATCTGCAAATTCCAATGGAAGCCAAAAAGGCAATTGACATCATCAATGAAGGATTGATAGACATTATTGACTATGGCAAGATCAATGATGTTCCTTTTTTCTGTACCTGCGGAGTGGGATTTGACGCATTTGTCAGTCTGCAATTTTCCAAGGCCGGCAGAAGGGGGCCACTCATATATCTGGAGAAAACCCTGCTTGAAAGTTTAAAGTACAAACCGGAAACTTACGAGCTGGAAATGGACGGAAGCACATCACGCTATAAAGCTTTCCTGATTGCATGCGGAAATGCCTCACAATATGGGAACAACGCCTATATCACCCCGCAAGCCACACTTAACGACGGTTTGCTGGATGTTACCATCCTGGAACCGTTTACCGTATTGGATGTACCTGCATTATCATTCCAGCTGTTTAACAAAACCATTGACCAGAACAGCCGAATAAAAACTTTCCGTTGTAAAACACTCCGTATCCACCGTTCCAAACCGGGAGTAATACACTTTGATGGAGACCCGATGATGATGGGAGAAAATATTGACGTCAACATAATCCAAAGGGGTTTACAAGTCATTGTGCCCAAAAATGCAGAAAAAGACACCTCAAACGTACTACAACGTGCTCAAGATTACATCAATGGCCTTAAACAAATAAATGAGTCCATAATGGAAGATATTACTCATACAAACAGAATGATATTGGATAAAGGCAAGGAACAAATAAAAAAACTTAGAAAGAATTAAAGTCTACAAGATTATCGGGAGATGTTCAAGATTGATAATTTTATTATTCAAGTTGTTCCATAAAGTTGTTTTTTTAAAATAAACTCTTCTGTTTTGATACGTCTGTAATATGTTTTATGTATTTTTGCACAATATTTATCCGCTTTTAGCAATGACACATCCTGATGTTGCATCGCCAAACAGAAAATAGTAAATTGTAAAATAGTAATATAATAAGATGTATAGATCACACACCTGCGGAGAATTGCGTATCTCCGACATTAATAAGCAAGTGACATTGTCAGGTTGGGTACAACGCAGCCGTAAAATGGGGGGGATGACATTCATAGACCTTCGCGACCGTTACGGAATTACCCAATTAGTATTTAATGAAGAAGTAGATGCCGAGCTTTGCGAGCAGGCTAACCACTTGGGACGCGAATTTGTAATCCAGATAGTGGGAACTGTGAATGAGCGCTTCAGCAAAAACAAAAATATTCCTACCGGAGACATTGAAATTATTGTTTCAGAACTGAATGTGCTAAATTCCGCTCTGACTCCGCCTTTCACAATCGAAGATAATACAGACGGCGGGGATGATATCCGTATGAAATACCGCTACTTGGATTTGCGTCGTGCTACTGTACGTAAGAATCTGGAACTGCGTCATAAAATGACAATTGAAGTTCGTAAATATCTGGACAGTAAAGGGTTCATCGAAGTGGAGACTCCGCTTCTCATAGGTTCTACACCGGAGGGTGCACGCGACTTTGTTGTTCCTTCACGCATGAATCCGGGACAATTCTATGCACTGCCGCAAAGCCCTCAAACATTGAAGCAATTGCTGATGGTTTCCGGTTTCGACCGTTATTTCCAAATAGCCAAATGTTTCCGCGATGAAGACCTGAGAGCCGACCGCCAGCCGGAATTTACACAAATAGACTGCGAAATGTCTTTTGTACAACAAGATGATGTAATCGAACTCTTTGAAGGCATGGCAAAGTATCTTTTCAAGGAAATTCGCGGTGTGGAGTTGACAGAACCATTCCAACGTATGCCATGGGCAAATGCCATGAAGTATTATGGAAGTGACAAGCCTGATCTGCGCTTCGGTATGAAATTTGTAGAATTGATGGACATCATGAAAGGGCATGGTTTCTCTGTATTCGACAATGCTGCATACATCGGAGGTATCTGTGCTGAAGGTGCTGCAAGTTATACCCGCAAGCAACTGGATGCTCTGACCGAATTCGTAAAGAAACCGCAAATCGGAGCCAAAGGTATGGTATATGCTCGTGTAGAAGCTGACGGTACCGTAAAATCAAGTGTCGACAAGTTCTATACACAAGAAGTTTTGCAGGAAATGAAAGCCGCCTTTGGCGCTAAACCAGGTGACTTAATTCTTATTTTAAGTGGTGATGATGCAATGAAAACCCGCAAGCAACTGAATGAGCTTCGTCTTGAAATGGGTAATCAGTTAGGGCTGCGCGATAAGAATAAATTTGCATTGCTTTGGATTGTTGATTTCCCGATGTTTGAGTGGAGCGAAGAAGAAGGACGCCTAATGGCTATGCACCATCCGTTTACTCATCCTAAAGATGAAGATATTCCTTTGTTGGACACCAATCCCGCAGCAGTCCGCGCCGATGCCTACGATATGGTGTGCAATGGCATTGAAGTCGGTGGCGGTTCTATACGTATTCACGACGCACAATTACAGGCTAAAATGTTCGAAATATTAGGGTTCACTCCGGAGAAAGCCGAAGAGCAGTTCGGATTCCTGATGAATGCATTCAAATTCGGAGCACCTCCTCATGGCGGTTTGGCTTACGGTCTTGACCGTTGGGTTAGTATTTTTGCAGGCCTTGACAGTATTCGTGATTGCATCGCATTTCCGAAGAATAACTCCGGCAGAGATGTTATGCTGGACGCACCCTCGGCTATCGATCAGAAACAGTTGGATGAACTCAACCTTATTGTTGAGGTAAAAGAATAAATACAAGAGAATAGGAGAGAGTGAAAGAGTCCACACGTATTTTTCGTTTTGCAGTAATCGGTACGCTAAACGCTTTAATTACAGCAGTCACCATCTGGTTTATGATGGATGAATTGGACATCAATTACATGCTTTCCAATGTAACGGCATACATACTTGCACAGACTCACAATTTCATTTGGTGCAAGTATTGGATATTCCCAACAGAAAAGAAGAGCAACACTTGGCGACAAGTGCTGCTCTTTTCCATAGCCTTTGGCATGGCTTATTGTGCACAATTCATTTTCCTTATCGGACTGGTAGAAGGGCTAAACTGCGATGAGTATCTTGCCCAATTCTTAGGACTATTTGTATATGGCGGAGTGAACTTCCTGATGAATAAAAAGGTCACTTTTAAGTGAAGCCCTTTTTTAATCTAAAAAACGCTTTGTCAATCCTTCATAGGCGTCAATCCTGCGATCACGCAAGAATGGCCACCAACGACGGACATTCTCCGAACGTTCCAAATCAATTTCCACCACAATATTCTCAGACTGATCATTACCAGCCTGCGCCAAAAACTCACCTTGCGGACCAACCACAAAACTATTTCCCCAAAAAAGAATACCATTCGTTTGCATGGAAGGATCAGGCTCATGCCCCACACGATTCACTGAAATGACAGGAAGTCCGTTGGCTACGGCATGTCCGCGTTGTGAGATTATCCAAGCATTCAATTGGCGAGACTTTTCATCATCCGTATCACTGCTTTCCCAACCGATAGCCGTAGGATAAATCAACAATTCGGCACCTTTCAATGCCATTAGACGCGCAGCCTCAGGATACCATTGATCCCAACATACCAACACTCCCAGCTTTCCAAGAGAAGTCTGTATGGGTTCAAATCCCAAATCTCCGGGAGTGAAATAAAATTTCTCATAATACGCCGGATCGTCAGGTATATGCATTTTGCGGTATTTCCCGGCAATGCTACCATCACGTTCAAAAACAACTGCTGTATTATGATACAAACCCGGAGCACGTTTTTCAAATAACGAGGTTACCAATACAATGTTGTTGGCAGCTGCCAACTCTGAATAGAAACCGGTTGACGGTCCGGGAATAGGTTCCGCCAAATCAAACAGTTGGGTATTCTCCGTCTGGCAAAAATAGAGTGAGTTATGCAGTTCCTGCAACACTACCAATTGTGCACCATGAGCGGCACACGCTTCGATGCTCTTGGCCAGATTCATCAGGTTGGTACGCATATCCGCGACATTAGCCTGCTGGATAATACCGACTTTTATTTTTCTCATAATCTATATTTCTTTTGAATGTTTTTTTATTGTTCTTCGGTCTAATCTATCCCACCAATAATAAGTTGCCAAACTGATAAGAATTGAAATAACCCAAGAGAGTATTTCACCATATTCCCAATTCCATTGCTCTACAAAAAGATATTCGGAGAAATTTAGAAGAAAGATAAGTTCCAATACTCCCGGAAGATTATCCAACCATATATTCTTTTTAATATACTGCCGAAACTTAGGAAAGAACCAGCCTGCTGTATACATAGTTATAAATATCCCACAAAAAATGAAATTGACAACTTCCATATCTTCCTACTATTTGATTACCCCCATCGGATATTGCATCGTGACACAGTGCAGCGAGCCATGTTGTTTTATCAAAGCACGACAGTCTACGCCTACAATTTCATGTTCGGGAAAAGCCTTTTGCAACACCTCTTGGGCGCGCATATCATTCTCCGGCTGATTATATGTGGGATATAGCACCGCATTATTCATTATCAAGAAATTAGCATACGTAGCCGGGAGTCTTTCGCCTTCCACTTCTATTTTATCGGCCATTGGCAGTGCCAACAGTTTATAAGGTTCTCCTGCGAGTGTTTGGAACGTTTTAAGTTGTTCTTCCATTCGGTGCAACTCCTCATAATGCTCGTCATTCACGTCCCGGCACTGCACATAAGCAATCGTATCCGGCGAACAAAAACGGGCAAGCGTATCTATATGGCTGTCCGTATCATCTCCGGCCAAATATCCGTAATCCAGCCAAAGTACCCGTTCAAGATGAAATGTCGATCGGAGATACTCTTCAATCTCCACCTTGTTCAGCTGACCGTTACGGTTAGGCGACAGCAGGCATTCCGAAGTGGTAAGTAATGTTCCCAAGCCGTCACTTTCAATGGAACCGCCTTCCAGCACAAAGCCTAAACGGTTCATATATCGACCTTTTAAGATTTCGGCTTCAACAGCCCGACGTGTAATTTGATTATCTTTATCCGAAGCAAATTTCAGTCCCCAGCCATTAAAAGTAAAATCAAGCAGAGAAGCTCCCTCTGTATCTACCATAGTGATAGCTCCATGGTCGCGCGCCCAAGTATCATTCGTTTCACATTCCAGAAAACGTACGTTATCCATATTAACTGCCGCGGAGATTTGCATTCTCACTTCCTCAGGTTCCGGAGTTACAATCAGCAGCAACTCCCGCTTGGCTATTTCGGAAGCAATGGCAATAAAACATTGCTGTACTTCTTCAAGCATATAAGCCCAATCGGTATTTGCATGAGGCCATGTAAGTTGTACACCGCTTTGTAAAGCCCATTCTGCAGGCAGGTGGGGAGCACGCGTTTCCACCTGAAAGGTCATATTCTTACCAAAACGCACCTGATAATCTTTTTCGGTAGCTCCACCTAATGGAATTCCAACAAAATATCCCATATCAATTCTAAGTTATTTAATTCGTTAAGTAAGATAATGAAGCCTAAAGTTCAACTTTACATTTCTCAACTTCTGGTTCGGCAATACACTTATTTCTTTTCTTCTTTAGGCTTCCTATCAAAGAACGGATTCTTGGAAGAAGCGCTGACCGGAATAGCGAATACCGCCTTGCAATCCTTCAGCCAATTCATTCGTTGTGCAGCCAGTCCGGCAGAGAACATCACCCGGGTATCCACCCGCATATCGGCAGCCATAGCGCAAGCAGAGCCGACAGCAATCCCCACATCAACCGTATTCAAGGCACATGGCACACCCTCGGAACGCCCGGCACAAGTTGGAAAGCCACAATGACCGCAGTTCAACCCTTGCGCCTGCTCGCGCGTACCTATTATAACAACACATTCTGCTTGCAAAACGTTTGCCGCATCACGCAGAAAGAACTTCATACCCAATTCTTCTGCCATGGCACTCATTTTTTCTGAAAGTTTTTTCAGGTCTTCTCCTGTAACCAGTGCCGTTTCAATTACATCTACACCTTTCCCTTTAGGCGCTGTGCGTGCGGCAGTCATCATTTGTCTCGCCACGCCCAGTACATGCTCATGGCGGCAATCCCGTTCGTTCTGTATCATACTTTTTTTCCCGAATTAATTAGTGATACAAAGATAAAAGTATAAAGTTATCTTTGCAAATCTTTTTTCCTTACCTTTGCAATAAGGACTAAAGAATTTATTTATGTTACAAATAGAGGGTGCCAGTATTGCATACGGTCATGATATACTATTCTCCAACTTCAACCTGCAATTGAGGAGGGGAGAGATTGCCTGTATTTCCGGTTCGTCGGGATGCGGAAAGACATCTCTTCTCAATGCCATACTGGGGTTTACTCCATTAAAAGAAGGACGTATTACGGTCAATAACATCGTATCGGATAAAAACAGCATAGACCTCATTCGCAAACAAATAGCTTGGATTCCACAAGAATTGGCGCTACCGTTAGAATGGGTAAAAGACATGATACAGCTGCCTTTCAGTCTGAAAGCCAATCGAGCCACACCGTTCTCCGAAATGCAACTATTCAATTGCTTTGAAGAATTAGGACTTGAAGAAGAGTTATATTATAAACGTGTAAATGAGATATCCGGCGGCCAACGCCAACGCATGATGATAGCCGTAGCTTCCATGATCAACAAGCCACTAATCATTGTGGACGAGCCGACTTCGGCACTCGATTCGGGTTCTACGGAGAGAGTGCTGGCCTTCTTACGGCATCAAACCCAAAAGGGAACCGCCGTACTGGCAGTATCACACGACATGGATTTCGCCAAAGGATGTGACCGACATATAATAATGTGACAAACCTGATAAACATAAAGCCATGAGTTTTGCCGGATTTGTTTTTGATATGATACGTCGTGATAAGGAGAACCGCAATTTACGCCTTCTTCGCCGGGAGCGTCTCAATGAGCGTTTAGATAAAATGCACAAAGGGCGCCGCATGCCTCACAATACAACTGCAGAAGACATGGAAAAGATAACCAAATTTACCCGGCAAAAGGAACATTCCGAACAGAAACATACCGTACGAATGATGCTGATTATTATTGGAGGGTGCATTATTATTGCATCCGCATTGGTTTTCTTATTTATCCGCTAATTCCGCAGGAAAAAGAGAACCACCAAAACACTAATGAATTTTCCAAGATTTATTAATAAATTCCGGTAAATTTATTAATAAATTCTTCCATAATTTATTAATAGCGCTACCTTTGCATTACAAGCTATCGAAAATACTCATGGGAACTATCGACATATCATACCTCAGTCTGGGCATCGGACTACTTTTGCTATTAATACCATTATTCTATATATGGAAATTCAAGACCGGCCTGCTACGTGCAACTCTCATCGGTACGGCACGCATGATTGTGCAGCTTTTCTTCATCGGCGTTTATCTGAAATACCTTTTTCTTTGGAATAATCCGTGGATTAATTTCCTGTGGGTAATCGTCATGATACTCGTAGCTTCGCAAACGGCACTGGCACGCACACAACTGAAACGCAGGATATTACTGATACCTATATCCGTAGGTTTTCTGTGTAGCGTGGTATGCGTGGGAATGTATTTTATAGGAATCGTACTGCGTCTTGAAAATGTGTTCAGTGCCCAATACTTCATTCCTATTTTCGGCATATTGATGGGAAACATGCTATCCAGTAATGTTATAGCCCTAAATACTTATTATAGCGGATTGAAACGCGAGCAACAACTTTACCGCTATCTGCTTGGTAACGGGGCTACCCGTACAGAAGCGCAAGCGCCGTTTATCCGTCAGGCCATTATCAAGGCATTCAGTCCGCTCATCGCCAATATCTCTGTCATGGGCTTGGTAGCATTTCCCGGAACAATGATTGGACAGATATTGGGCGGGAGTAGTCCCAATGTCGCTATCAAATATCAGATGATGATTATGGTTATCACATTTACGGCATCTATGCTTTCACTGATGATAACCATTTCATTGGCTTCGCGTAAGTCTTTCGACGCCTACGGAAAGCTACGGCCTGTCATGATAGAAAAAAAAGTAAAAAGTAAGCCGTAATTCGCTACTTTTATGTATATTTGCAACCAAATTTTCTACCGATAATGAAAATTAAGGAGATAGTAAGCGCCCTTGAACGGTTCGCGCCTCTGCCATTGCAAGACGGATTTGACAATGCCGGCCTGCAAATTGGATTGACAGATGCGGAAGCAACAGGGGCTTTGTTGTGTCTTGACGTTACTGAAGCCGTATTGGACGAAGCAATTGCGTTAGGGTACAATCTTGTCATATCGCATCATCCGCTTATCTTCAAAGGTTATAAATCCATTACAGGAAAGGACTATGTGGAGCGTTGTATCTTGAAAGCTATCAAGAACGACCTTGTCATTTATTCCGCCCACACTAACCTGGACAATGCACCGGAAGGAGTGAATTTCAAGATTGCCGAGAAAATCGGATTAAAGAATGTACGTGTACTGGAAGCCAAAGAAAACGCTTTATTGAAACTGGTGACATTCGTACCTGCCGCACAGGCGGAACAAGTACGCACAGCATTGGCATCTGCCGGATGCGGATGTATCGGCAATTATGATTCGTGCAGCTACAATGTGGAGGGCGAGGGAATGTTTCGTGCTCTTGAAAGCGCCAATCCTTATTGCGGAAAAATCGGCGAGCGGCATGTGGAAAAGGAGACGCGTATCGAAACCATTCTGCCAGCTTACCGAAAAGCAGAAGCAATAAAAGCGTTACTCGCCGCACATCCGTACGAGGAACCTGCATTTGATTTATATCCGTTGCAGAACTCCTGGCAACAAGCCGGAGCAGGCGTTATCGGCGAATTGGAAGCTCCGGAAACCGAATTGGAGTTCCTGAAGCGTATCAAGAAAACCTTTGAAGTGGGTTGCCTGAAACACAACAAACTGACCGGGCGGGAGATACAGACCGTTGCCCTATGTGGCGGTGCAGGGGCTTTTCTCATGCCGCTTGCCATACGCAACCATGCTGATGTCTTCATTACCGGCGAAATAAAATACCACGACTATTTCGGCCACGACACAGACATCCTGTTGGCAGAGATAGGGCATTATGAAAGCGAACAGTATACAAAAGAAATATTTTATACAATAATCCGGGATTTGTTTCCTGCTGTTGAAGTTCAACCAAGCAAAGTAAATACGAATCCCATAAAATACATGTAATTAAAATGGCTAAAGAAGCAAAAAAAGATCCTCAGGAATTGACAGTGGAGCAGAAATTAAAAGCTTTGTTCCAATTACAGACCATGTTGTCTAAAATTGATGAAATCAAGACGTTGAGAGGCGAGCTTCCTCTGGAAGTGCAAGACTTGGAAGATGAAATTGCCGGTTTGAGTACCCGTATCGAAAGAATCCAGTCGGAGGTTTCCGAATTGAAATCCGCTATTGCTACCAAAAGAGTAGAGATCGAAACCGCAAAAGCTTCCGTTGCAAAATATAAAGAACAACAGGAAAACGTACGTAACAACCGCGAATATGACTTCCTAAGTAAAGAAATCGAGTTCCAAACATTGGAAATTGAGCTTTGCGAAAAGAGAATCAAAGAGTTTACCGCTGATGAGGAAGTGAAATCTCAGGAAGCAGCAGAAAGCATTGCCGCTTTGGAAGAAAGACAAAAAGATCTGGACGTAAAGAAGAATGAGCTGGACGAAATCATTTCTGAAACCAAACAGGAAGAAGAAAAGCTAAGAGACAAAGCCAAAGATCTCGAAACAAAAATCGAACCGCGTCTGCTCCAGTCTTTCAAGCGTATCCGCAAAAATTCACGCAACGGTTTGGGCATCGTTTATGTACAGCGTGATGCCTGCGGTGGTTGCTTCAACAAAATTCCGCCTCAAAGACAATTGGACATCCGTTCACGTAAGAAAATCATTGTTTGCGAATATTGCGGACGTATCATGATTGACCCGGAACTGGCAGGTATTGCTCCGGAAGTGAAAGAAGAACCGGTAAAAGAAAAAACAACAAGAAGCAGAAAGAAAGCAGCAGACGCTGAATAAATTCCGTAATTCTTGCGATAAACCCAATAAGGTTCAGGCAGTTATTTTATGAGATGAATAACAGCCTGAACCTTATTTGTGAACATGAAAATCAAAAGTAGGCCTATTTTGCTATTTCCAATTAATTTCACACATTTGTCCAAACTTATAGGAGTAGGAGGGGATACGTATTTTTTACTATCATTTTCACACATCATCAACATTTTCATCCCCCGTCCAGAAGCTACTCTGAGAGGGGATACAATGAGTCCCTGAGTGAAAGGCATTGACTCCCTGACTGAATCCCTTTCACTCAGGGACTCATTGCAGCTCACTCAGTGACTCAAATCAAAGATCCTTGTAATCGGGTATATCTTGTAAGAAAATATAACTATTATTTTCATAATCCATACGACAGCAATAATGCCTGATACCATTACTCACTATCAGATAGTCCACCTTCAATACCATATTGTAACGGGTAATCTGATCGAAAACCTTTTGAGTAATTTCCACTTCGGGAGCCTTGTATTCCACAATCATACGCGCTGTGAGATCACGCCTGTAAAGCACTGTATCACAGCGTTTTTTAGTGCCATTCAATTGCACCTGCACCTCGTTTGCCATAAGCGCCTGCGGATAACCTTTATGCACCAAAAGAAAGTGCACAAAGTGCTGTCGCACCCATTCCTCAGGAGTCAAAGCAACATATCGGCGACGGACTACGTCAAAAATACTCCTTTTCCCGTCCCTCATAGCAATTTTGGCATCAAATGCCGGCAAGTTCAGTGAGAACATTCTATTTTAATTTCTTGTTTTTACTTTTTTATTGTAACTTTGTAAGTTAAACAATCACTCCTTAACGACTCTTTAGGGAACAAATTTAATGAAATCTTATGAAAACAAAAGAAGAAATCGTCGCTAATTGGCTACCCCGTTACACAAAACGTAACCTGGAAGATTTTGGAGAGTATATCCTGTTGACCAACTTCAACAAGTATGTGGAAATTTTCGCTGAAAAGTTCAATGTTCCCATTCTCGGCAAAGATGCCAATATGATTTCTGCCAGTGCGGAAGGAATAACCATTATCAATTTTGGAATGGGAAGCCCTAATGCCGCCATTATCATGGATTTACTGAGCGCTATTCAGCCTAAAGCATGTCTGTTTTTAGGCAAATGCGGTGGTATAGACAAAAAAAATAGAATAGGGGACCTTATCCTTCCAATCGCCGCCATCCGTGGCGAAGGTACCTCAAACGACTATTTTCCACCGGAAGTGCCGTCATTACCGGCGTTTATGCTGCAACGTGCCGTTTCTTCCGCCATTCGCGACTATGCGCGTGATTACTGGACCGGAACCGTATATACTACCAATCGCCGTATTTGGGAACATGATGAAAACTTCAAAGAATACCTCAAGAAGACGCGCGCCATGGCAGTTGACATGGAAACGGCAACTTTATTCAGCTGCGGCTTTGCCAATCATATCCCGACAGGAGCCTTATTACTGGTGTCCGATCAACCAATGATTCCCGAAGGGGTCAAGACCGATAAGAGCGATAATATAGTAACCCAAAATTACGTAACGGAACACGTTGAAATAGGCATCGCATCCCTGCGTATGATTATTGACGAAAAGAAAACCGTAAAACATCTGAAATTCGACTGGTAAAGCAAAAAAATATGGCAAAGCAGGAAATCACGTGTGACGACATTATCAAAGAGCTAAAAGCCGGACAATACCGCCCCGTCTATTATTTAATGGGCGAAGAACCATATTACATCGATCTTCTTTCGGATTATATAACGGACAATATACTGAATGAAACCGAAAAAGAGTTCAACCTGACCGTAATGTATGGTGCAGACGTAGATGTAGCTACAATCATCAATGCCGCCAAACGTTATCCGATGATGTCAGAACACCAAGTGGTTGTGGTAAAGGAAGCACAGAACATACGCAACATGGAAGAGCTTTCCTATTACCTTCAGAAGCCTTTGCTTTCCACTATATTGGTAATATGCCACAAGCATGGCACACTGGACAGAAGGAAAAAGCTGGCTGCCGAAATAGAAAAGTCCGGCATACTGTTCGAATCTAAGAAAGTAAGGGATGCCCAGCTTCCGACATTCATCACGTCATACATGAAACGTAAGGGGGTAGACATGGATCCCAAAGCAACTTCCATGCTTGCCGATTTCGTAGGAACCGATCTCAGTCGCCTTACCGGAGAGCTGGAGAAACTGATTATTACACTTCCAAAAAGCCAGACACGCGTTACCCCCGAACAGATAGAGCGAAACATTGGAATCAGCAAAGATTATAACAACTTTGAGCTCCGTAGCGCCATTGTGGAAAAGGACATCTTGAAAGCGAATAAAATAATAAAATATTTTGAAGAAAATCCAAAAACCAATCCGATTCAAATGACTTTATCTTTACTTTTTGGATTCTTTTCCAACTTAATGTTAGCCTATTACGCTCCCGAAAAAACAGAGCAAGGCATTGCTTCATTCATAGGCTTAAAGACTCCATGGCAGTCTCGTGAATATCTAAATGCCATGCGGCGATATAATGGAGTAAAAACCATGCAAATCATTGGAGAAATACGATATACGGATGCAAAATCCAAAGGAGTAGGCAACTCTTCATTAAATGACAGCGATCTCTTGCGTGAGTTGATCTTTAAAATCCTGCATTAAAAACTCCTTTGAACATAACCTTTCCTACAATAAAGTAAATAGAAGAAACTGTTCATTTTTGTATCATTCTGTCACATTTAGGGGGAATTTCCCCCTTTTTTTCTATTTCACCTCTATGCCAATAACCCTAAAAGTAGTATAAAAGACTAATATACAATAAAATACCCCCAAAAAGATGCCCTGAGAATCGCATTTTTTTAATCATCCAGACATTTATACGGAAATAAGGCAAAGATTTCATCTTAATGAGAAGTGGAACAGAGAGAATATAAATCCGCTTGCTAATTGTCACCCATTTTCTTAAAAAAATAGCCCATCCAAATTTATCCATCAATACTAAATAGAGAGAATAGTTGTGCACTGCAACTATGGAATATAACTTTCGTAAAAAGCATATATTACTATTGTATAAAATACAATGGTAATATATACCAAATATACATATTATATCATCAATACAATTGTAAATATCGAAATTTGCATTAATAATATCGCTCATTATACGTTTATACAACAAACCATTAATAGTAACATTTTAGAAATATAAATAGCTATAAATCTTAACTATACCACATTTTATTATAGCAAAGGCTTAATAGAACAAATAACAAGCATGAAACAATTGTAATACAGGTAAAATCAAGCAAATATAGTGTATATAATACATTATATATCAATAAAATATAGATTTTAATTAAACTAAAAATATTAATGATAAATCAATCAATAATAGACATTGCACATTAATATATAACATAAGTAATAATCAGGAGTACAACTGTAAAAAATCACATATTACAATTATGATTTGCTTTTGTGATTTTTATTATTTACTTTTGTAATCGGATAGTTTAGGAATACAATTGTAATAATAATCACACCATGAGTATAAAAGATAGATTTAAGATGATAATGGATCGGGAAAAACTAACTGCCGGAGCATTTGCCGAAAGCATTGGAGTGGCCCAAGCTACCATTTCTCACATTTTAGGTTCTCGCAATAAATATCCAAGTACAGAAGTAATTCTGAAGTTGCACCAATGTTACAAGGACATTAACTTGGAATGGTTGCTAACGGGGGAAGGAAATATGAGTAATGATTCCTCTTCCACTGAAAGCGGTGGATTTGACTATCCGCTATTTGCTGACAATCCAGAAAACCCGTCCTATGAACCGAATGTTTCGGAAAATCGCAAGGAAATCGCATTAGAAACAGCACAAAAGCCCACCAAAGAGATTGTAAAACAAGAGATTATCTATAAAGAAAGGCCACCAAGGAAAATAACCGAAATAAGAATTTTCTTTGATGATAATACTTACGAAACATTCAAACCGGAAAATTAGAAGACAGCTACGGCTATTTGCACAAATTCCCGTATCTTTGCAGCCGAAAGATAATTCTTCTTTATAGATAATATGAAAAAATATATTTTAGATCTGACAGTGACCGAGAATGTTCGTCTGCATGCCAATTATGCGCTGCTGAAATTGACTTCTTCGTCCCCGCTTCCGGAAATGCTACCGGGACAATTTGCAGAGATTCGTGTAGACGGTTCACCAACGACTTTCCTACGGCGTCCTATCTCTATTAATTATGTAGACAAAAAACGGAATGAGGTTTGGTTCCTCATTCAACTTGTTGGTGACGGAACCAAGCGTTTAGGCGAAGCGAAAAAGGGAGACGCAATCAATGTAGTACTTCCGTTGGGAAATTGCTTCACAATGCCTGAAAAGCCCTCAGATAAGCTTCTATTAGTAGGTGGTGGTGTAGGCACAGCACCTATGCTGTATTTAGGTGAACAATTAGCTAAAAACGGAAGCAAACCAACGTTCCTGTTAGGCGCCAGAAGCAATAAAGACTTGCTGCAATTAGAAGAATTCGCTGCTTATGGAGAAGTATATACCACTACGGAAGACGGCAGCTATGGCGAAAAAGGATATGTCACCCAGCACTCTATATTAAGCAAAGTGAATTTTGAACAAATATATACCTGCGGGCCTAAACCGATGATGATGGCCGTAGCTAAATATGCTAAAAGTAAAGGCATCAATTGTGAAGTATCCCTGGAGAACATGATGGCATGTGGCATAGGAGCCTGCTTATGTTGCGTGGAAAATACTACGGAAGGTCATTTATGTGTATGTAAAGAAGGTCCGGTTTTTAATACAAATAAACTATTATGGCAGATTTAAGTGTAAATATTGGCGAACTGCAAATGAAGAATCCGGTAATGACGGCATCCGGAACTTTTGGATATGGTGAAGAATTTGCCGATTTCATCGATATATCGCGAATAGGTGGTATAATTGTAAAAGGCACCACTCTTCACAAACGTGAAGGTAACCCATATCCGCGCATGGCAGAGACTCCGTCCGGCATGTTAAATGCTGTGGGACTGCAAAATAAAGGTGTGCATTATTTTGTTGAACATATCTATCCGCGCATCAAGGATATCAGAACCAATATGATTGTGAATGTTTCAGGTTCTGCCATTGAAGATTATGTGAAAACAGCGGAAATCATCAACGATCTTGTAAATATTCCTGCCATAGAGTTAAATATTTCCTGCCCTAATGTCAAGCAAGGTGGAATGGCGTTTGGAGTTACAGCCAAAGGCGCTGAAGAAGTAGTAAAAGCTGTACGCTCAGTTTACAAAAAGACACTTATCGTAAAACTCTCACCCAACGTTACAGATATTACAGAAATAGCACGTGCAGCCGAAAATGGCGGTGCAGATAGCGTATCACTCATCAATACCTTGCTAGGAATGGCTGTGGACGCGGAACGCAAGCGTCCTATACTCTCTACTGTAACGGGAGGTATGTCCGGAGCAGCAGTGAAACCCATTGCACTCCGTATGGTATGGCAAGTTGCTAAGGCGGTAAAAATACCAGTCATAGGACTGGGAGGTATCATGAATTGGAAAGATGCAGTAGAATTCATGCTTGCAGGAGCTTCTGCCATACAAATTGGTACAGCAAACTTTATCGATCCGGCAATAACCGTGAAGGTTGCAGAAGGAATTGATGATTATCTCAACAGACACAATTATAAGTCTGTGAAGGAAATAATAGGTGCGCTTGAGATATAACACTTAACAAGGCATAGCCATTCGCAAACAATTTTCATAAAAAAGGACATTCACTCATGAATGTCCTTTTTCTTTTTATTTACATTTTACATATCACTCATTCAACAAATCTGGACGTAGTTTACGAGTTCTTTCAAGTGACTGTTGCAATTCCCATTCCTTAATTTTAGCCTCGTGACCGGATAGTAAAATTTCCGGAACTTTCCAGCCTTTGTAATCAGCAGGACGCGTATAGACCGGAGCAGCTAAAAGATTATCCTGAAAGGAATCGGAAAGAGCAGACTGCTCGTCAGAGATAACCCCGGGGATAATGCGAACAATCGCATCAGCCATAACGGCAGCTGCCAGTTCACCACCTGTCAGTACGTAGTCGCCAATACTGATTTCTTTTGTAATAAGATGCTCTCGAATGCGATAATCAATCCCCTTGAAATGCCCACAGAGAATAATGAGATTTTTAGCCAAAGACAACGTATTGGCCATAGGCTGATTGAACTGCTCACCATCCGGAGTTGTAAAAATTACCTCGTCGTATTCTCGTTCTGCCTTCAAAGTATTGATGCAGCGCTCTATGGGCTCTATTTTCATAACCATTCCGGCAAACCCACCAAAAGGATAATCATCTACCCGGCGATACTTATCTTCTGTATAATCGCGAAGATTATGAATGTGGATTTCTGCAAGCCCCTTATTTTGAGCGCGTTTCATTATGGAGCAGTTGAAGAAGCCTTCAATCATTTCCGGCAAAACAGTGATGATGTCAATACGCATATACTTAATTTTTCCGCAAAAATAGTGTAAGTTAAGAGTAAAAGCAAAAAATATTCGGGAGAAACCCGTATTTTTGCGTACAAACTCTAAAATCGTTATGACAATAAAAGAAAGAATAGACCAATTACGCACCGACCTCCATCGGCACAATTATAATTATTACGTGCTGAATACCCCCGAAATATCAGATAAAGAGTTCGATGACATGATGCGCGAATTGCAGGACCTTGAGAAAGAGCATCCTGAGTATCAAGATGAAAATTCTCCCACCATGCGCGTAGGAAGTGACTTGAACAAGAACTTCACACAGGTAACTCATAAATATCCCATGCTTTCGTTAGGAAACACTTATTCCGAAAATGAAGTAACGGACTTTTATGACCGAGTAAAAAAAGCTCTGAATGAGGATTTTGAAATATGCTGCGAATTGAAATACGACGGAACGTCCATTTCATTGACCTACGAGAACGGCAAGTTAGTACGTGCTGTAACCCGAGGAGACGGCGAAAAAGGCGACGATGTGACAGACAATGTAAAAACAATCCGCACCATACCATTGGTTTTACATGGCAACAATTATCCTGAACATTTTGAGATCAGAGGAGAAATATTAATGCCTTGGGAGGTATTTGAAGAACTCAATCGGGAAAAAGAAGCACGTGAAGAACCGCTTTTTGCCAATCCACGCAACGCCGCGTCCGGAACTTTAAAACTGCAAAACTCCGCTATTGTAGCTTCACGTAAGCTTGATGCCTATCTATACTATCTTTTAGGAGAGGAATTGCCTTGTGACGGGCATTATGAGAATCTGCAAACAGCCGCCGGTTGGGGATTTAAGATCTCAGAGCACACGAAAAAAACTCACAGCCTTGAAGAAGTATTCGAATATATTCGATACTGGGATACTGAACGTAAAAACCTGCCGGTTGCGACAGACGGTATCGTACTAAAAGTCAACAGTATGCGCCAACAAAAAAGTCTTGGTTTCACCGCAAAATCTCCTCGTTGGGCAATAGCATACAAATTTCAGGCAGAACGTGCCTTAACGCGTTTAAACAGGGTTACTTATCAGGTAGGACGCACCGGAGCAATAACTCCTGTCGCCAACTTAGACCCCGTACAACTATCCGGTACTATTGTGAAGAGAGCCTCCCTGCACAATGCTGATATTATCGAAGGGTTGGACTTACATATCGGAGATATGGTCTATGTGGAAAAAGGCGGAGAAATCATACCCAAAATTACAGGGGTGGACAAAGATGCACGCGGCATGCTTATCGGTGAAAAAGTAAAATTTATCACTCATTGCCCGGAATGTGGCAGCAAGTTGGTACGTTATGAAGGAGAAGCAGCCCACTATTGTCCTAACGAAACAGCTTGTCCCCCCCAAATAAAAGGCAAAATAGAGCATTTTATCAGTCGCAAGGCTATGAATATTGACGGACTGGGTCCGGAGACCGTAGATACGTTCTATCGTTTGGGATTAATCAAGGATACGGCAGATCTATATCAACTCACAGCAGAGGATATTAAAAATTTAGACCGTATGGGTGAGAAATCTGCAGAAAACATTATTAAAGGAATCAAGGCAAGCAAAGAAGTTCCTTTTGAAAGAGTGCTTTTTGCATTGGGAATTCGTTTCGTGGGTGAAACAGTAGCCAAAAAAATAGCCAAATCCTTTAATAATATAGAGGAACTGGAAAATGCAGATCTCGAAAAGCTGACAAGTATCGATGAAATCGGGGAAAAAATAGCGCAAAGCATCTTAATATACTTCTCAAGTCCATTGAATGTCAGTCTTATAGAACGTCTGAAATCTGCCGGGTTGCAACTATATCGTAAAGAAGAAGATTTGAATGAATATACGGATAAACTGGCAGGACAATCTATCGTAATAAGCGGCGTATTCACCCATCATTCTCGAGACGAATATAAAGATCTGATAGAAAAAAATGGTGGAAAGAACGTTGGCAGTATCTCCACCAAGACCAGTTTTATTCTGGCAGGTGAAAATATGGGGCCGTCCAAGCTGGAAAAAGCCCATAAACTGGGTATAAAGATTATAAGCGAAGATGAGTTTTTAACGCTCATATCCTAACAAATTTCCACAAAAAGCTTTTTTATAGCTTATATTTGTATGGTAAATCGAAAAAAATCGTACTTTTGCGAGTCATTTAATTAGAGACTACTTTATAATACTCATGATACAGACTAGATTGAAAGGAATGGGGGTAGCGCTGATTACTCCATTTAAAGAGGATGAAAGCGTTGATTACGATGCATTGATGCGTTTAGTAGACTATCAGCTTCAAAACAACACTGACTTTTTATGCGTGCTTGGTACCACAGCAGAAACTCCGACTTTGACTGAAGACGAAAAAAAGAAAATTAAGAAAATGGTTATCGAACGGGTGAATGGGAAAATACCTATTTTACTCGGAGTAGGAGGAAATAATACTCGCGCTGTGGTAGATACTCTAAAAAATGACGATTTTACCGGAGTAGATGCGATTCTTTCTGTTGTACCATATTACAACAAGCCTTCTCAAGAAGGTATTTACCAGCATTATAAAGCGATATCCGAAGCCACAGAGCTCCCTATTGTACTCTATAACGTACCGGGACGCACCGGTGTAAATATGAAAGCTGAAACAACCTTACGAATTGCACGTGACTTCAAAAACGTCATTGCAATCAAGGAAGCATCAGGTGACATTACCCAAATGGATGATATCATCAAAAATAAACCTGCTAATTTCGACGTTATTTCAGGCGATGACGGCATCACCTTTCCCTTGATCACCTTAGGGGCAGTTGGCATCATCTCGGTCATAGGAAATGCTTTCCCGCGCGAATTCAGTCGTATGGTGCGCTTGGCATTACAAGGAGATTACCAAAATGCACTGACAATTCATCACAAATTTGCTGAATTATTCAAATTACTCTTTGTAGACGGTAATCCTGCTGGAGTTAAAGCTATGCTAAATGCAATGGGAATGATTGAAAATAAACTTCGTCTGCCACTCGTGCCAACTAGAATCACAACTTTCGAAGCTATGCGTACGATATTAAACGAATTAAATATCAAATGCTAAATTATATATTAGAGCATAAAAAAGCCCCGCATTAGCGAGGCTTTTTTTATGGGTCAATCTTATAATGCAACAAACAAAAAACCTCTACAATAAATGTAGAGGTTTTTGTGATCGCGACAGGATTCAAACCTGTAACCGGCTGATCCGTAGTCAGCTACTCTATTCAGTTGAGCTACGCGACCTTTATTATTAACAAATTGTGACCGCGACAGGATTCAAACCTGTAACCGGCTGATCCGTAGTCAGCTACTCTATTCAGTTGAGCTACGCGACCTTTATTATTAACAAATTGTGACCGCGACAGGATTCAAACCTGTAACCGGCTGATCCGTAGTCAGCTACTCTATTCAGTTGAGCTACGCGGCCTTTTTGTTTAACGGGTGCAAAGATACGTACTTTTTCTAAATTAGCAAACAATATGCACACTTTTTTTGAGGAAAATTACTCAATGAATCGGTAATTAAACAATTGCCAACCGAGTGTCAGCCCCACATTCCATTCCTTTTTCGGTGAACTATAATGATTTACATATGCTGATATCGCTCCGAATGGTAATTGACATATCACTGAAATTTCTCCCAAATATTCAAAGCGGGAAAACGCTTTTCCGTAATAAGCCTTGTTCAAAGCATTCTTTTTAATAGGAAATATAGGCATGAATCCATAAAGTTCAGAACGAACTTGAAACATGTCATTGAAAACAAAAATCGGTTTGATACCTGCCGCTAAAAACTGATTGGCCCGGAATGCCTCATTATACATTATCTTGCTATGGGGAGTCGGAGAAAAATCTGCAGCCTGCAACATAGTTGCCGCATAATTCTCTGAAAAATTCTTCGATGAATATAGCATTTCCGCCATCCACCCCAAAGTAAACTTTGGAGCCATGGTATGATACGCATATTTCATATAAGAAATTTGTAACCAAGACTGCCGGTCTTTAGTTGTGAAACTTGTTTCTGTAGGATTTCCCGGTATAAACTTTTCTTTTCCGGTAAAAACCTGTGCTACCAATTTTTCAAAATAGCCTTTTGTGGCATATTGTCGTGCATTCAATGTACTACCATAAAAGCCTATAGCACCTCCTAAAAGGTTGTAAGTACTCCTGTCCGAACGATCTTTATCAAAGTTTATCACATTGGATTGGAAATAATTATCCTGAAGCTTTCCATATCCGATACTTATTTCGGCTCGCTTATTTGCTAAAAAAGGCAGAGCCACCATCAACTTCACAAAACGCTCATCTTTAGAATTAAAAGAAGGTTTATCATTTTTAGAGAAAAGCTTATCCTTTTTGTAATAATCGAACGTGCTCAAAGAAGCAATAAGGCGATAGGAGGTCGGAACACGAGTAGGAAGATCTATTTTAGCCATAAGTTGCGCATTATTATACACCTTACCAATCTGACCGTCAAGAGTAATTTCTTTGGAATAATAGTTCAGATTCTGATATCCCAGTCCTAAATAAATCTGATTAGAACTGGTCGTAGAAACACTTCCGCCCATTCGTACAGAGAAATTATCCTCCATTTTAACCTTTAAATGCAATGAATATAAGTCGTTTTTGGGATCATAAACCGCATGTGGGATAATCTCCGATATCATATTATCGGATAATAGGCGAAAATAACCACGCTTCAAATCTTCATATGTAAACACCTCATGGTCTTCATCATGGAACTCTTTTTTAATATAGGCTTGCTGCTGTGGATTAGCTCCTTCTATATAGATGTCTCTAAAACGGAACTGAGGTAAATTGCTTCGATATACAAGACGCCTTAAACGTACATTCTCTGCACTTGTTCTCCGATGTATACGACTTTTTATAGAATCCATCAGGCTGATAGTCCGATTATAGCCGATATCGTGCAATTCTTGCAAACGATCAAAATCCAAAAGACTTACGTCATCATACTTAAATGTCATAACAATACCCAAAGAATCCGGAAGAGTATAGTCCGTTTTCTGCATAATCATGTTCTCAAGCTGACTCATCAAATCATTTTCTTTTGGTTTACCGGGATTAGCAGCCACTACACTACCAATAATGACTCCCGGCCGAAAATCTTCGCGCATGATGTCAGTCGGGAAATTATTATAAATTCCACCGTCATAAGCTAAAACGCTATCAATTTCTATCGGTTTGAATACAAACGGAAAGCTCATCGAAGCGCGTACCGCATCTCCTAAATCCCCCTTACGCATAATCAACGGCCTTTTGTTATACACATCGGAAGCTATGCAACGAAAAGGCACAAACAGATGATTAAAATCCCCATTACATGCCGCTGTAGCACGTGCAAAAAGCTCGACAAAAACCAAATTCATCTGAATAGGGTTTACCATACTAGTAGGAAGTATCTGAGGCTTGATATGCAACGAATCCTTAAAAGAGAAACGAATATTGAAAAACTCCGGAGTAGGTCGGTTTTGCTTAAAGTAATACCCATATTCGGGTTCTATTTGCCCCGAATACCAACGTTTGAAGTCTTCTGAGCGCAGCAATGCTTCCATATCATCAGGAGAATATCCCATAGCGTAAAGCGAACCAATAATAGCTCCCATAGAAGTACCGGTAATGTAATCGATAGGAATATTATTTTCTTCCAAAGCACGAATAATACCGATATGCGTCATGCCTTTTGCACCACCGCCACTCAAAACAAGTCCTACTTTCTGAGCTTGAGTAAACGGCAGAAAGAACAGGCAGAGTGACAAAAACAAAAGAAATCTTTTCATGAATATAGTTTCGAGTGAAATATACTAGTTTATTCAATGTCCAAATATAGACAATAGTTTCCAAAAACCTCGTATCCAACGGAAAAAAACATAATCATTACGAAAAAACAGACAAAAAAAGGGCATTACAACTCATATAAGCTGTAATGCCCTATATAATAAATTTAAAGGGGCTTATTTAATCAGATCAATGCTTCTTTTAACAAAGTTATTCAAAGCCTCACCTTTCAACATGCCGTTTTGAAGCAAAGCCAAATCAATCAATTGACGAACAACTTTATTATGGGCGGCATAGTTGGCAAACAGACTTTCTTTCTGTGCTTTCAGTTCTTCCCACTTCTTGTCCAAACTGTCTACTTCATCTTTTTCAACAGTAGAAATCTCCTCATCTTTTTTGCCTTCCTGTTTCTTTTTCAGTTCATTACGACGGTTGTTGATATCATCCATTTCTTTCTGAACCGGTGCAATAGCTGCTGTACATTCTCTATCTTCATCATCCAGAATCTCTTTGACTAACTTATGATCAGCATTCAATACCAAGTTAAACATATCCGGCATTTCACCATAAAAACTCATTCCGGCCTGAATATTAGCCATTTCTTTCATACGACGCATATACTCACTTTGAGTAATCATCACCGGCGATGCATTTTCCCCCAAAGATTGCGCCATTATGCTAAACTCTGTTTTTTCGATTTGCGGCAGTTGACTCTTGAAAATAGCAGAGAGAGCCTCTTGCTTACCGGCATCCAATACATCGTTTTTCTTGTCTTCTTTAACTATCAAGTTATCAATGACATCACTGTCTACGCGAGTAAAACGTACTTTTTCAAATTTCTGCTCCAACATACTTACCATAGCAACGTCAAGCTGTCCATTCATCAACAATACGTTATAGCCCTTATTCTTGGCCGCCTCAATATAGCTGTATTGCTCATCTTTATTGTTGGCATACAGATAAATCAAGTTACCATCCTTGTCAGTCTGATTGTCTTTTATCAAAGTCTTATACTCTTCAAAAGTATAATGTTTGTTATCAGTATCGGTAAGAAGGGCAAAATCTTTTGCTCTATCATAGAAATCCTCTTGAGTGAGCATTCCATAATTAATAAAGATTTTCAAATCATTCCATTTCTCCTCAAACTGTTTACGATCGTTCTTGAATATAGATTGCAAGCGATCGGATACTTTCTTTGTAATGTATGTAGAAATTTTCTTCACATTAGAATCACTTTGCAAATAGGAACGAGAAACATTCAATGGAATATCCGGCGAATCAAGTACTCCATGCAACAAAGTCAAAAAGTCTGGAACAATGCCCTCTACGGAGTCCGTTACATACACCTGATTGCAATAGAGCTGTATTTTGTTTTTGTTCAACTCTATGTTGCTCTTTACTTTTGGAAAGTACAATATACCTGTAAGATGGAACGGGTAATCCACATTCAGATGTATCCAAAACAACGGTTCATCGGACATCGGATAAAGGTCACGATAGAACTTTTTATAATCCTCGTCTTTTAATTCACTGGGTTTCAGTGTCCACAACGGATTTGCATCATTAATAATGTTATCCTCCTCTGTTTCAACCTGCTTACCGTCTTTCCACTCTTTTTTCTTGCCAAATGCAACAGGAATAGGAAGGAAGCTACAATATTTTTTCAAAAGAGAAGATATGCGTGTTTCTTCAAGGAATTCCTTACAATCATCATCTATATAAAGAACTATGTCAGTACCGCGTTCCGCTTTCTCTGTATCTTCAATTGTAAATTCGGGACTACCATCACAAGTCCATTTCACAGCTTTAGCTCCTTCCTGATGTGACTTGGTAATTATTTCAACTTTCTTGGCAACCATGAAAGCCGAATAGAAACCAAGTCCGAAATGGCCGATAATAGCATTGGCGTCATTCTTATATTTTTCCAAAAAATCATTCGCTCCCGAAAATGCAATCTGATTAATATATTTATCTATTTCTTCTGCCGTTAAACCAATTCCATGGTCTGATACGGTAATCGTATCCTTACCCAAAGACACACGTACTGTCAAATCACCGACTTCACCTTTAAATTCGCCAATAGACGCCAGCGTTTTAAGCTTCTGAGTAGCGTCAACTGCATTAGATACTAATTCACGAAGGAAAATCTCATGATCACTGTACAAAAACTTTTTGATAACGGGGAAAATGTTTTCTGTAGTTACCCCAATATTTCCTTTTTGCATACTAAACTTATATTTTAAATTTATATTTATATTTCATTGCTTTGGCAAACAGAACACAAAAAAAATGCCAGCTCCCAAGAGCTGACATTTTGACTGCTTTTTATTATAAAAACTTTTATTACGCTTTGGTTATATTCAACTCATCTTTCTCCTTATTTACAGAAACGTTAATCGTATCTCCCGGTTGTAACCCAGCCGAAATAATAAGTTCCGAAAGTCCATCTTCCAAATAATTCTGAATGGCTCGTTTCAACGGACGAGCACCAAATTGTACATCATAACCTTTCGTTGCAAGAAATCTTTTGGCTTCATCATCCACAACCATCTTATAGCCAATAGCTTCAACACGCCCATACAAGCCTTTCAACTCTATATCTACAATTTTTGTAATAGCATCCAGTGAAAGCTGGTCAAACGTTATGATTTCATCCAAACGGTTCAAGAACTCAGGAGCAAAAGTCTTATTCAACGCCTTTTGAATCACACTACGCGAATGTTCGTTATCATCCGTACGAGCTTGCGCCGCAAATCCCACACCACGACCGAATTCTTTCAATTGGCGGGTTCCAATATTGGAGGTCATAATAATCACAGTATTCTTGAAATCAATGGTTCTGCCATAATTGTCAGTAAGACGCCCTTCATCCAATACCTGCAACAAGATGTTGAAAACATCCGGATGCGCCTTCTCAATTTCATCAAGCAACACTATGGAATAAGGTTTGCGGCGTACTTTCTCCGTCAACTGTCCGCCTTCTTCATAACCGACATATCCCGGAGCCGCACCAATCATACGAGACACCGTATATTTTTCCATATACTCACTCATATCGATACGTATCAACGCATCGCTGGAACCGAACATGTATTTAGCCAGCTGTTTTGCCAAGTGTGTTTTGCCTACACCGGTAGGACCAAGAAACATAAATGTACCAATGGGACGATTAGGGTCTTTCAATCCTACACGACTGCGCAATATTGCTTTGGTAAGCTTTTCAATAGCAGTGTCTTGTGCCACAACCTTGGCTTGCAAATCTTCTTTCATGCCAGCCAGTTTGATACCTTCCGCTTGAGCCATACGCTGCACCGGTACCCCAGACATCATTGAAATTACATTGGCTATTTCTTCCTCACCAACAGTTTGGCGATCATCTTTGAGACGCGCTTCCCATTCAGCTTTCATTTCATCCAAATGAACAGAAAGTTCTTTCTCTCTATCCCGATAACTAGCAGCCAATTCAAAGTTCTGAGATTTCACCGCTTCAGCCTTCAAAACACGTGCGTCTTCTATTAGCTTTTCCTGTACCTCAATTTCTTTAGGAACATTTATGTTCATTAGATGCACGCGTGAACCGGCTTCATCCAAAGCATCAATAGCTTTATCAGGAAAGTTGCGATCAGTTACATAACGGTCTGACAACTTGACACATGCCTCCAACGCTTCATCTGTATAATCAACATTATGATGCTCTTCATACTTTTCTTTTATATTTTTTAATATTTGAAGGGTTTCCTCCGGAGTTGTGGGCTCTACAATCACTTTTTGAAAACGACGTTCCAAAGCTCCATCTTTTTCTATATTCTTTCTGTATTCATCAAGAGTTGTAGCACCGATGCATTGTATTTCACCACGAGCCAAGGCCGGTTTCAGCATATTAGCCGCATCCATAGAACCTGCAGCGGCACCAGCACCTACAATAGTATGAATTTCATCTATAAATAGAATTATATTCGGGTTCTTCTGCAATTCATTAATAATAGAACGTATACGCTCTTCAAATTGCCCGCGATATTTAGTTCCAGCCACAACAGAAGCCATGTCAAGCATAACAACCCGTTTATCAAATAGGATACGAGATACCTTCTTTTGGACAATACGCAATGCCAGTCCCTCTACAATAGCCGATTTGCCAACTCCCGGTTCGCCAATCAGCACTGGATTGTTTTTCTTACGACGGCTCAAAATCTGCGCCAAGCGCTCTATTTCACGTTCACGCCCAACCACAGGATCAAGTTTACCTTCCTCAGCTGCACGAGTCATATCCATACCGAAATTATCCAATACCGGAGTATCATTAGAGGGTTGCTTTGATGCTGTTTGTGCAGAAGAAGCCGTTCCCATTCCTGCGCTACGGGAAGAATGAGACATATTCATGTCTTCTTCATCCTCTTCATCTTCTTCCTGAAATCCCATTCCTGCGTTCGGATTAGTAGATTGCATTGTAAGCTGCTCGAATACAAACTGATAGTTTACACGATTTTCTTCCAGGACAGTAGCAGCCAAATTATCTCCATCTTTCAATATAGCCAATAATACATGCTCAGTATCGGCAGTTGCACTTTTCAAGACACGTGCTTCCAAAATACACATTTTCAATATCTTAGCAGCCATTGGAGACAATGGAACATCTGCATCCGGTAATAGGGTGTCATCTTCAGCCTCTCTCAAAAAACTTTCGATACGCTTCTTCACCTTTTTCAAGTCTATATCGAGTCTCATCAATATTTCGATAGCCTTTCCACCGCCGTCACGCAACATACCAAGTAGGAGATGTTCAGGACCGATATATCTATTTCTCAACCTATTAGCTTCTTCCTTGCTATAAGTTATTATATCAGAAACTCTTTGTGAAAATTGATTGTTCATATAATTTTAATCTCCTCAATTAAAGGTTTTTCTATTACAAAGATACGCATTTCTTTATATTGCGTATCACAAACTGAATTAATAATGTACAAATCCTGTGCCACAAATCATAATGTTATTCCCGTTTTTCTCCTACACCTTATATATAATAACGCACAATTCATCTATTTCCAATCCTCCCTTGTTTACAGGTGAACTCTATCATGATCCTATATAGAGGGAATCTCTGTAAGAATGTGGCCGGCAACAAAGTTTATGAAGGAAAACTTTTGTATATCGTAAAAAAGCAGTACTTTAGCGTGGTTTTTCACAAACCCCAAAATGTATAATTAATAATCTTTTTAAATGCTTGAACAAGACAGAATTATAAAGATTAACATCGAGGAGGAAATGAAGTCTTCGTACATTGACTACTCTATGTCGGTCATTGTTTCGCGTGCCCTTCCTGATGTTAGAGATGGTTTTAAACCTGTTCACCGAAGAATCCTTTTCGGTATGATGGGACTGGGAAATACGTCGGATAAACCCTATAAAAAATCTGCCAGAGTTGTTGGTGAGGTATTAGGTAAATATCACCCACATGGTGACTCTTCCGTATATGGTGCTCTCGTTCGTATGGCCCAGCCTTGGGCTATGCGCTACATGCTTGTAGACGGACAGGGTAACTATGGCTCTGTGGACGGAGACAGTGCTGCCGCCATGCGTTATACAGAATGTCGTTTGCAGAAGATTGGGGAAGAAATGATGCAGGATCTTGATAAAGAAACTGTTGATATGCAAACCAACTTCGATGACTCATTATTGGAGCCAACTGTGATGCCTACCCGTATCCCAAATCTCCTTGTAAATGGAGCTTCTGGTATTGCCGTAGGTATGGCCACAAATATGCCAACCCATAATCTATCTGAAGTGATAGATGCCTGCATTGCATATATCGATAATAATGATATTGATATTGAGTCCTTAATGACTTATGTCAAGGCTCCTGATTTCCCGACAGGAGGATATATTTATGGTATGAGTGGCGTACGCGAGGCGTATCTAACTGGTCGTGGACGTGTCGTAATGCGCGCCAAAGCAGAAATAGAGACAACCTCTACCCATGACAAGATTATCGTTACTGAAATTCCTTACGGAGTCAATAAAGCCGAATTAATCAAATCTATTGCCGATTTAGCCAATGAAAAGAGGATAGAAGGCATTTCTAATGCTAATGATGAGTCTGACCGCGAAGGTATGCGTATTGTCATCGATGTGAAACGGGACGCCAACGCCAGTGTAGTGCTGAATAAGCTCTATAAGATGACATTATTACAGACTTCTTTTGGTGTAAACAATGTGGCGCTAGTACATGGTCGTCCTCGTTTATTGAACCTGAAAGAGCTTATTAAATACTTCGTAGAACATCGCCATGACGTGGTTATTCGCCGCACTCAATATGATTTACGTAAAGCTAAAGAGCGTGCTCATATCTTAGAAGGTTTGATTATCGCATCAGACAATATTGATGAAGTAATCAAAATTATTCGTGCAGCAAAGACTCCGAATGATGCGATCAGCGGTTTGATGGAACGTTTCGAACTGACAGAAATCCAATCACGTGCCATTGTAGAAATGCGTCTGCGCCAATTGACCGGCCTTATGCAAGACCAACTTCATGCTGAGTATGAAGAAATCCAAAAACAGATTGCCTATTTGGAAGAAATCCTTGTCAACGATGAACTTTGCCGTAAAGTTATCAAAGACGAATTAATCGAGATCAAAGATAAATATGGTGACGAACGTCGCTCTGAAATTGTTTATTCATCTGAAGAATTCAATCCGGAAGATTTCTATGCAGACGACGAAATGATTATTACCATTTCTCATATGGGATATATCAAACGTACTCCATTAAGCGAGTTCCGAGCTCAAAATCGAGGCGGAGTAGGCTCTAAGGGAACAGAAACACGCGATGAAGACTTTGTGGAACATATCTATCCCGCAACAATGCACAATACCATGATGTTCTTCACGCAGAAAGGTAAGTGTTATTGGCTAAAAGTGTATGAGATACCTGAAGGTACAAAGAATTCTAAAGGGCGTGCCATTCAGAATCTATTGAATATTGATTCTGACGATGCTGTAAACGCATATCTACGCGTGAAAAACTTGAATGACCAAGACTTCATCAATAGTCATTACGTATTGTTCTGTACCAAGAATGGTGTTATTAAGAAAACATTACTTGAACAATATTCTCGTCCTCGTCAAAATGGTGTCAATGCCATTACTATTCGTGAAGATGATCGTGTTATCGAAGTACGTATGACTAATGGTAATAATGAAATTATCATCGCCAATCGCAACGGGCGTGCTATTCGTTTCCACGAGAATGCCGTACGTGTAATGGGACGTACAGCTACCGGCGTACGTGGTATGACACTTGATGAAGACGGACAAGATGAAGTAGTTGGAATGATCTGTATCAAAGATCCTGAAGCTGAAACAATTATGGTGGTATCAGAACAAGGATATGGTAAACGTTCTGACATTGAAGATTATCGCAAAACAAACCGAGGCGGTAAAGGTGTAAAAACCATGAATATAACTGATAAAACGGGCAAATTGGTGACCATCAAGTCTGTTACAGATGAAAATGATTTAATGATCATCAATAAATCCGGAATTACCATTCGTCTGAAAGTTGCCGATGTTCGTATTATGGGACGTGCCACACAAGGAGTACGACTGATTAATCTTGAGAAACGTAATGATGAAATTGGTTCTGTATGTAAAGTGACTTCAGAAACCGAAGAGGATATCATCACAGAAGAAGATGAAAATATTTCAGAAACTCCTCAGAATGAAGTAAATAATGAAAATGAAGAATAGACATAATATTAATTTAAAATTTTCTACAATCATGAAAAGAGTACTATTTTCAATGGTCTTACTACTTGCAGTAGGCTTCACTTTCGCTCAAGAAAAAAGCGTAAAAGAAGCTAAGAGCATTGCTAACGAAGTAAAACCAGACTTTGCCCAAGCAGAGAAACTTATCAACGGAGCTTTGACCAACACTGAAACGAAGGACAATGCCGAAACATGGGACGTAGCAGGCTTTATTCAAAAAAGAATCAATGAAAAAGAAATGGAAAATGCATATTTGAGAAAGCCTTATGACACTCTTAAAGTATATAATAGCGCACTGAACATGTGTAAATATTACTTTAAGTGTGACGAACTTGCACAAATACCCAATGAAAAAGGTAAAATCAAGAATAAATACAGAAAATCAAATAGCGCCGCTATATTAGCAGCACGTCCTAATTTGATTAATGGCGGTATTCAATATTTCAATTTGGATAAGAATAAAGAAGCTCTTGATTTTTTTGCAACTTATGTAGATATTGCTGCCAATCCAATGTTTGAAAAGGAAAATCTGCTTCAAACAGATACTGTATTACCTCAAATTGCTTATTATGCAAGTTTAGCCGCTGCCAAAATGGAAGATTATCCTAATGTCTTGAAATATGCTCCATATGCAAAAGAAGACAAGGAGGTAGGGAAGTATGCCATGGAATTCATTTCTACAGCATTAAAAGCTCAAGGCGATACTATTAAATGGATTGCTTCTTTAAAAGATGGCATTCAAAAATATCCGGAACATTCATTCTTTTTTGGTCATCTGATTGATTATTATAGCAATAGCAATAAGTTTGATGAAGCAATGCAATTTGCAGACGACATGCTGGCTAAGGATCCTAACAACACATTCTATTTATATGTGAAAGGGTATCTCTATCATAATATGAAAGATTATGATAAGGCCATTGAATTCTATAAAAAGACTATTGAAGTTGATCCTAACTATGCAGAAGCATATTCAAACTTAGGTCTGATTTACTGTTTACAGGCACAGGATTTCTCAGAAAAAGCAACTACTGATGTCAATAATCCTAAATATAAAGATGATCAGGCTACATTAAAAGCTTTTTATGAAAAGGCAAGACCTAATTATGAAAAAGCAAAAGAATTGAAACCTGACCAAAAAGATTTGTGGTTAAATGGATTGTATCGAGTTTACTACAATCTGCAAATGGGTCCTGAATTTGATGCGATAGAGAAGTTAATGCAATAATCGTAAATATTATAAAAATGGCTGTTCTTGTGTGGAACAGCCATTTTTATAATATTATGTTTTCCATGATAGAGGCTAATTAAATAATTATTACGCACCCCTATATTAAACATAATCATGATATTGTAGAATTATAATTCCTCCTATAATCAAAGCAAATAGAAATCAATTAGAACGCCCACAAATTACCAGTAATGGTGTATCAGAATGAAATATCATCTTTCTCGCAATTCCAGGATTGAATAAACGAGAAAATATATTTCTCTTATATGATGTCAATGCAATAATACCTATATGATTGGTTTTAATATAATTATCTAAGCTATTCAATAAATCATCATTCTTTACTACATCATAATAAATCTCTAATTGTGGATATTGTTTTTGGAAATACTCTTTAATACCACCTAATTTAATCTCATTCCAAGTGTTGCTTACATCAGTAAGATGAATTAGAGATATAGAAAAATGGAATGGTTTCAAACTATTAATTAGTGAATCAAAGGCGATTAAATCCCGTTGATCAAAATTTGTAATAAACGCCACACGCTTCACTTCACTAAATTGTTTGAATGGCGTATTTTCAGGAATAGCCAGAACGGGCACACGACTACGTTCAATGACCTCAGCTGTCACACTGCCAATTAAATCAATATCCTTTTGATTTTTACCACGTGTTCCCATTATAATGATCACCGGACGATATTCTTTGGCATAACGTAATATTTCTTCTTCCGGAATACCTTCTCTCAACACACAAACATATTTTACATCAGGAAACTCCCCAGAAGCGACTTTGACTTTTACCTTATCAGACAAAACATTTAAATCTGCATGAACTTTTTGTAATATACTTCTTACATTTTCTTCATCGCTCAACTGATAGTTAAAAACATCACCATATGGTAATGACGTAGCATAAATAGGTGTAAAATAAACATGGAGTAAAACAACTTCAGCATCTATGTTTTTTGCAAAATTGAAGCCAAATTCACACGCTTTCAATGAATAATTTGAAAAATCAACAGGAATCACAACTTTATTACTTCCCTTCTCTATTTTTGGAGCCTTTTCTCCTACCACCTCTTCAGACAGCCATGCTGAACTTTCAGTAATTTTCAAAGCATGCGGTAAATCACTTTCTTTAATACGAACACGCACACCGGAGGATACGACCGGCTGTATTTGATTCACATTATGAATATAAGTTTCAATGCCCTCATTTTCAAGAACATTCTTCAGTATCTGTGCCTTTGCATACGTCAGAATAGCTAATGTTACTAATTTATCTTCCATAAGTTATCCAATTAGATTGTTTATAAAAACAAACAAGAAATCCCAATTGTTTCTCAGCAATTGGGATTCTTTTTAATTTTTCTTAAGCCCGAACGGGTTCTACAGCTTCGCCTGCAATCTCATCTAAAATCTTCAAAGCCCGATCCAGGACTGTAGTATCATCAATCATTACTAAACCACCATCAGGACCTGGTTCCAAATGAATCCCAACACTCTTGCCTTCCTTAAAGTTGTGGCCACCAAAAAAGTTTCTTACAGTGTCAACGTTAAGTCCGAGTTCATCGGCTATTCTATGCATACTACCGCTGGGTAATGAGTCTTTGATCTTACGGAGTTCATTAAATGTTATCGTTCTCATATTCATAAATTTAATGGTTAATACTTTGGATATTGTTTTATCACGCTATAAACTTAAGGAAAAAAAAAGATAAAACAAACTATTTACTTGTATTTTTCTGTTATATGTTTAACATTCTATAAATACCTCAAAAGCCCGTATGAAATATAAACAGGAAAAACACCTTTTATATCCCATGCGGGCTTTACTATTCGGCAATAAACTATCTCTAAATCACTTCTATTGCAGAAGTAGGAACCCATCCTACTTTACCATCTTCCAGACGAATTTCTTTCCATTCGCGCATAGAATTATCCTTAACCTCTATTTTATGTCCCTCATGCAGAATAAACAAACTGGTGCCACTCTCACTGGGAGTACTTCGTACTGTAACACTGGGAGATAAAATAATAGCTTTATTTCTATTCACCAACTCGCTTTTTTGTTCTGAAGCAAAGATGTTACTCAAGACAACAAGAAACAAGAATACAATTCCGGCTATAAACCCACTCTTCTTCCACACAATCTGTTTGAAAAGGAAAAAAAGAGAAAATGATATAAGTAAAAGAATAAAGAATACGATTCCTAACTTAGCCCATGCATCTACACTTAAACAATTTATCAAAGACTTCACCCAGGCTACAAAAAAGATATCAGGCACCGAGACTACTTTATCTATCGTTTTAGAACGCGCAATCTCTAAATTAGCACGAATATCCGCATTGCCAGGTTGCAATAACAAAGCACGTTCATAATTTAGAATTGCTTTGGCTATATCATCGGCTTTGTAATAACTATTACCTAAATTATAATAGATTTCTGCCGCTTCCCCTTTCTTTAATAGACTCTCATAAATTTGAATGGCAGAAGCATAATCATTTCGCATATATGCACTATCACCCTCTGCTTTAGTCACATTATCATCTGAGATCTTAGCTGCTGCGAATTCCGTATGTGAACCGATAGAGACTGAATCTTGCGCAGGAGTCAAAGTATCTACTGCTGCAGAACTTTGTCCCCAAGCAGCCATTGTCATCAGCAATCCAAATGTTAAGGATATTATTTTCTTCATCATAGTGTCCTCCCAATTAATGTTTTATAGAGCTTTCCATTTTGCTGATAACCTCCAAAGAATCTGAATAAACTTTATCCATAGCCTGATTATCATCCCCAGGAGCAAAACGAGCGAACTCACAATTATTCAATGCATCAAGGAACTCTTTTATCAGTGCATCATCCACACCGTAATTACGAAGTTCTCCTTCAACATTATCTTTAGACAAGCGTGAAACCGGGATATTCAATTTGTCACTAATATATCCCCAAAGCGCTTTCAACACTTCATCATAAAATGCATCTTTCTTACCATCGGCCAATAGTCTACCAGCCATTTTCATACGTTTCACAGCAACTTTATTTGCTTTCTTCGTACGCATTTTAGCAACATTGGCATTGGCTGCTATTTGTTTACGATAAATGATAAAGAACAAGATGAATACAACTCCAGGCACAATATAGAATAACCAGCATAGCAGAGAGCCAAAGAAGAAATCGCCCTTCCGAGAAAGAGTGACGTCATTTTGCTTAATATAACGAATATCCTCATTCAATACCTTTAAATCCTCCTTATTAGTGAAGTTAGCAATGGTTTGTGCCGCATTACCACTTCCCTTTTCAACGTGAAGTTCATAGCCTTCAGTGGTCAAAGTCTTATAAGAACGAGATTTGATATCAAAATAGCTGAACTCCACAGCAGGAATCTTATAGGTACCGGCATTACGAGGAATAGCAAGATATTCAATTACCTGACTACCGGAAAGTCCGGCACTCGTCAAACGGAACTTATTATCTACCTTTGGATCATAAACTTCAAAATCTTCAGGGAACTTAACTTCCGGAGTGGAAATCAACTTCAAGTTGCCTGTTCCGGAAATGACAAGTTTCACTGTAACAGCATCGTTTGTTTTAACGTTCGTACTGTTTATGGATGAAGAAATACTGAACTCTCCCACTCCGCCAGAGAATCCTGCGGGCTTTCCTACCGGCAGTTCTTTTACGTCAACTGTCAACTGGGGAGTTGCCAATGTTTTCTTTACTTCCACATAATTATTTCCGCCATTAAAGAAAGCTTCAAACGGATCGGCCACCTGAGTAGCCTTAGCGATAGACGCATCAAAACGGGCCGCATCAATCGTTAATTTACCCGATTGTTGTGGAAAGAGCACAAATTGACGGTATACGGTTGTCTGATAGTTTCTTCCTTTGTAGTGTTCAAGACTCCATTTACGGTCATTGGGAAGTTCCACCTCTTGCGAATGGAATCCCTTGAAATCAGGTAGTTTGACATTGTCAAAGCCCCGTAAATCAACTAAAGTATATATCTTATATGTCAACAAGAAAGCCTCTTGCTCATATAAAGTAGTCTTACTGGCTGTGGCAGTAATAAATAGATCACTATTTGACACTGACGTTCCCGATGAAGCACGACTTGCCGCTCCGCCTTGTCTTCCACTATTTCCGGAGGACGCTCCATTTGCTTGGTCTGCCGGAAGCACATTTATATGTACTGCATTGGAAACCATCTGGTTACCGTCAGCGGTTATGGTAGCTCCGGGAAGAGTAAAACTGCCTTCCTTTGTAGCCATCAAGATGTATGTAAACGTTATGCTGCTGGTAGAGGTAGTTTCTCCATTAATAATCTGCACACTTTTCTGTTGTGAACGGCTGGGTCCCATAAGTACATCGAATCCTTTTATGGAAGGAACCCGAAAATCTCTCACTTTCTGTGTAGTCACTGTATACGACAGCCTGAACTGATCACCCACCGCTACAGCATCGGGGGCAGATGCAGTAAACGATACCTTTTCATCGGCAAAGGCATGCAAACTGACCATTATCAGTGCTATCCATAAGAAAACTATTTTTCTCATATATTATTTCCTAATTATGTTTGTTACCAATCTTTTTCCAAACGTCCACCCTGGATAACCTGTTGCTTCTTTACCTTATCCTGCACATCCTTTTCATCCTGCATAACAGAATTCAAAAGCTGTTCGGCATTCTCTTTAGACATCTCGTTATCCTTCTTTTGCGGTTGAGGTGGTTGTTGCTGTTCTTTATTCTGCTGTTGATCTTTATTCTGGTCCTTTTTGTCTTCCTGTTGGTCTTGCTTCTGCTGTTGTTGATTTTGATCCTGATTTTGTTGATCCTGCTGTTGGTCTTTCAGCATTTTCTGGGCCAAAGCTAAGTTATAACGCGTTTCATCATCCTTTGGATTATTGCGCAGCGACTGTTTGTATGCTTCTACCGCCTTAGCATAATCTTTCTGTGACTGAAAAATCACTCCCATATTATGATAAATCTGCGCTAAATCATCCTTGTCTTTTTCTATCTTTGTGGCTGCAACATATTGTTCCATAGCTTCCTGCAACTTATTCTGCTGTGCCAACGTATTTCCAAGGTTAAACATAGAAACGGTGGACTGAGGATTTACCTCCAATGCCTTGCGATAATTCACTTCTGCATTGACATATACACTATCATTAAAAAAGCGGTTTCCCTTACGGATAAAATCACGTTCGGCTTTTTGGGCGAAAGACGTAGCTGCCGCCAACAGCAATAAAGCCAATCCTATATATTTTTTCTGTAACATACGCATCATTCCTTATTAGAAAACAAATGAATATTACGGAACAGAGGGTTCTTGCGTTCCAATATCAGCATCTCTGCCAACAGCAACAATAAGATGATCCATGCCACAGCCTGGAATTGCTCATTGAATTCTGTATATACTTGCGTTTCTACGTCGGCTTTCGCCATCTTATTGATTTCCTGACTGATTGCCTTCTGGGCACCATTCGTATTATCTACACGCACATATATGCCGTTACCGGATTTGGCGATCTCCTGACACATTTGCTCGTTCAAACGGGTCACAATAACATTTCCGTCACGATCGCGACGATAATCATTGGTTCCTTCTGCCGGAATAGGTGCTCCTTCGGGCATACCCACACCGAGTACATTCACCTGAATGCCCTTCTCGGCAGCAGCCTTAGCGGCTTCTACCGCGCCACCTTCGTGATTTTCACCATCTGTTATGACAATGATTGCACGTCCTACGCCTTCTTGCGGAGTAAAACTGCGGGAAGCTAAATTAATGGCTGCTCCAATAGCCGTACCTTGTTTAGAAATCAATGAAGGGTCGATAGATTCCAAAAACATCTTAGCCGATATATAATCACTGGTAATAGGAAGCTGTGTAAAAGCGTCACCCGCAAAAACAATCATACCTACCTTGTCATTTTCCATTTTGTCCACCAGCTGTGCCACCAATCTTTTTGCTTTCTGCAAGCGGCTGGGCTGTACATCTTGCGCCAACATTGAGTTTGAGATATCCAGCGCAATCATCACTTCCACTCCCTGACGTTTCACAGTCTCCAGTTTAGAGCCGAATTGGGGACGAGCCAGCAGCACTGCAAACAATCCGATAGCGGCAAATACCATCCAAAACTTCACATCCGGACGGTACTTGGACACATCCGGCATTAATTGCGCCATCAGCACCGGATCACCGAACTTACGAATATTCCTTCGTCTCCGATAATTGGAATACAAGTAAAAGGCTGCCAATAAAGGCAGCAACAGCAACAAGGACAAATATGCAGGTTCTTCAAATCGAAACATCTTCTTATTTACTATTTTACGATTTACTATTCATATTAATCTGTGCACGACATAAAGCACATCCATAAAAAAATCACAAACTTCCTTACGGTATTTTCTTCAATATCGAATTGCGCAACAGGACTTCCAGCAGTACGCAGAAGAAAGCAGCCAGTGCAAACCAGCGGTATTCCTCCTGACGCTTACTGTATTCTTTCACACTCAGTTTCGTTTTCTCCAGTTTGTCAATTTCTTCATATACCTCTTTCAGCTTCGAATTACTCGTAGCACGAAAATAATTGCCGTCTGTTGTCCCGGCAATTTGTGTCAAAGTCTTTTCGTCTATCTCAACCGGCATATTGACGTATTGCACTGTCCCGCCTACCGGATACGGATATGGCGCCATACCGTTAGTACCCACACCGATGGTATAGACACGAATACCGAAACTTTTTGCAATTTCGGCAGCCGTCAATGGAGAAATATCTCCTTTGTTGTTCGTACCATCCGTCAGCAGAATGATAACTTTTGATTTGGCCTTGCTGTCTTTCAACCGGGTAACCGCGTTGGCGATGCCCATTCCCACCGCTGTACCGTCCTCAATAAGTCCGCACTTTACGTCCTTTATCAAATTCAGAAGAACGGCATGATCTACTGTCAGCGGGCATTGCGTAAAACTCTCTCCGGCAAACAGCGTGATACCGATATTATCATTCGGCCGTCCATTGATAAACTCCGCCGCCACATCCTTTGCCGCTTCCAGCCGGTTAGGCTTCAAATCTTCGGCCAACATACTGGTAGAAACGTCTATGGCAAGCATTATATCAATACCTTCTATTTCGCTATTCTGCCAACTATTGGTTGTTTGAGGCCGGGCCAAAATAAGAATAACCAATGCCAAAGCAATTATTCGCAATGCAAACGGTACATGCAGCAAATAGTTCTTATAACTTTTCGGGGTATGCGCATATACACGAGCGTCCGAAATCTGAAGCGTAGCTTCACTATTCTTCCGTTTCATGATATACCATACTATATAAGGTATAAGCAACAGCAGTAAGAATAAATATTCAATATTGGCAAAAACCATGATATTTACAATTTTACAATTTACAATTTATGACTGAAGTTCCCTCCTACCCGCTCATCAAGCAAAATAGTTGTATAACTCCGAACCGATATATATCAACGAACCGATAAGGGCCGCTGCTAAGGCCGCAATCCCTATGCCAAGCAATATCTTGGTACGCAAAGGCCGCTTCTCAATAATAGTGATCTCAGTGGGCTGCGGTTTGACATTCTCGTCCTCCTTTTCTTTCGTTTCATTGATAAAATCGATTGCGCTAATCAAATTAGCATCGTTCTCATTCATCAGCGGACTATGCTTGGCAAACTTCACTAAATCCGCCGTCTGAAACAAGGAACGCAAATCAGAGATAGCATCTTTATCATTCATTTGCAGCAACTTATCAATAATTTCAGAAGACGTCATCTCCAATGCATTGAAGCCGAAACGATTCTTTATATAAGTACGAATAGCATCTGTCAGTTCCGTATAATATTCCTTCGACTGTCCTTTCTGCCAAACCTTCTCACTCTTAATGCGCTCTATTTCCTGCATAGCCAATTGATGCGGCGGCAATTTGGGCTCCACTTTCACCTTGCGAATAATCGGCTTATTATCACGAATACGTTTCACAAGGTAGATAAGCAGCAACAAGAAGGGCGCAAACAGCACAGCACAAGCGATGGCCATATACCAATCTTCCCATGCAAAGGGAGCTTTCATTACGGGCTTCGGGCCAAAGAACTGGTCGGGATGCAACGTGTCTACCGGCATTGAATATACTTTCAATGCCAAAGCCTTGGAACGGTATGCCTTATTATCGACAAGCACCTCCATCGGTGGCAGATAGTATAATGCCGAATCAAATGAAGTTACGGTATACTCCTGCGTTATCAACGAGCGCCTGCCGTCATTCAGCATTTGCGTATCCGGCTTGGCTATATCGATTATTTCCACTCCACGCACCAAAGTATCGGCATAGGCGGGAAAAATAGCACGCTTATCAGCATCCAATGCCACTTGGAGCTTGATTTTGGCTTGCTCTCCAATGAGGATCTGCAAAGAGTCAATCGTAGCATCCACCGTCACCGACTGGGCTGCTATCCTACCCGTCAAGACTGCCAACAGTGTTATCAGAAATATATGTCTTTTCATTTTCCGATTAATTTCGTTTCGCAAACAAATTCATCAATGCCTTAACATAGTCCTGGTCTGTACGTACCGACACATTATCGACATTGCTTTTGGTAAATGTTTCATTCAGTTCCGCCTGTTTGTTCACCCACCAATCATGGTGAGCGCGGCGTACAGCACGTGAAGAAGTATCAATCCACTGTTCATGCCCTGTTTCCGCATCTTTTATTTTCATCAGTCCTACGGCAGGCAATTCCTCTACACGACGGTCATAGACCTGAATAGCCACAACATCATGCTTGCGATTGGCAATAGTCATGGCATTCTTAAAGTTCTCCCGGTCAATAAAGTCTGATAAAACAAAAGCAGTGCAGCGGCGCTTCATCACATTCGTAAGATACTCCAGCCCAAGGCGAATGTTTGTCCGCCGGCTTTCCGGATGAAAATCAAGCAACTCTCGAATGATATATAAAATGTGTTTACGCCCTTTCTTAGGCGGAATAAACTTTTCTATCCGGTCTGAAAAGAAGATGACACCGATCTTATCGTTGTTCTGAATGGCAGAAAAAGCTAATGTGGCAGCTATTTCTGTCACCATATCCTTTTTCATCTGCTTCACTGTACCGAACTCCAAACTACCGGAAACATCTACCAGCAACATAACAGTCAACTCACGCTCTTCTTCAAACACCTTCACAAATGGTTTGTGGAAGCGCGCCGTCACATTCCAGTCTATGTCGCGTATATCGTCACCAAACTGATATTCACGCACTTCGGAAAAAGCCATACCCCTGCCTTTAAAAGCCGAATGATATTGGCCTGCAAAGATATTATTGGATAATCCGCGCGTTTTTATCTCAATTTGACGGACTTTTTTTAACAAATCAGTGGTTTCCATTCAGTAACACATAAATATTTAGTAAACAACAACTTAGTATACGACATACGTCTTTTACTAAATCTTTCTTTCCTTTTTACTAAAACATCGGTAAGGATATACTAAATCTTTTCCCCCGTTTTAGTAAAAGAACAGGAGCGCTCTTTCAACATCAACCTTACGGCTACGATATTTATTTACACATTAGGGCACTTCAACTTTATTCAAAATCTTGCTGACAATTTCGTCAGAAGTCATATTGCTTGCTTCTGCCTCATAAGTCAAGCCGATACGATGACGCAATACATCATGTGCCACAGCACGTACGTCTTCAGGAATAACGTAGCCACGACGCTTGATGAAAGCATAGCTACGAGCTGCCAACGCCAAATTGATGGAAGCACGAGGTGAGCCACCAAATCCAATCATATCCTTCAGTTCCTTCAGATCGTATTTCTCCGGATAGCGGGTTGCAAATACAATATCGACAATGTATTTCTCAATTTTCTCATCCAGATATACCTGACGCACAACTTTACGAGCTTCGATGATCTCATCAGCTTTCAAAATAGGCTTCACATTCAGCTTATCTCCGTTTATATTCTGACGTATAATCAATTTCTCCTCTTCCAGTTTCGGATAGTCGATGACAACTTTCAGCATAAAACGGTCCACCTGTGCTTCGGGCAGCGGATATGTACCTTCCTGCTCAATAGGGTTCTGGGTAGCAAGCACCAAGAATGGTTCGGGCAACTTGAAGGTCTCCTTGCCTATTGTAACCTGACGTTCCTGCATAGCTTCCAACAGGGCACTCTGGACTTTGGCCGGAGCACGATTTATTTCATCCGCCAATACGAAATTAGCAAATACCGGACCTCGCTTCACTTGGAAAGTCTCATCTTTCTGACTGTAAACCATTGTACCGATAACGTCGGCCGGCAACAAGTCCGGCGTAAACTGAATACGGCTGTACTGCGCGTCGATCAATGAAGCCAACGTTTTGATAGCTAATGTTTTTGCCAAACCCGGCACACCTTCCAGCAGCACATGTCCGTCGGACAACAGACCAATTAACAACGACTCTACCAGATGCTTTTGCCCTACAATAACCTGGTCCATGCCCGTAGTAAGATTGGTAACGAAAGCACTTTGTCTTTCAATCCGCTCATTCAGCTCGCGGATATCAATTGTTTCAGCCATAAATCAATGTATTTTTAATGTTTAATTTTCATTTTAGCCCGGTTGAAAGCCGGTAATTATCTTTTCGCTTCCAAAAGTACGGGAATAAATTAACCATAGCAACTAATTTTTATTAAAAAACTATGCGAAACCTTTAGATTAAACTACTTTCATAGAGTTTAGTATTTAGCAAAAAAAGAAGCAGTAATTTTTTACTGCTTCTTTTTTAATTTCGGGATCTTTATCGTTGTACCTGCGGGTACATTATTCGGATTCTTAATAACAGCCGGATTATGCTTTACAATATATGGATAAAGCACCTTAGTACCATAAAAACGGAGGGCTACTTTTGTTAAAGTTTCTCCCGATTTAATCGTATAGGTGGTTTCCGTTCCCACAATAGTATAACTGGTAGAATCGGGTATATACGCGGTTCCGGTTGTTTTTTGAGTTTGAGCAGTCGTTTTTTGCGTCTGAGATACCGACGTGGTATTAACCGGATCAGGTCGCCTGGCGACAACAGGTGCATCCGGTTTCTTTGTTACAGGTTCAGCAACCGGACTTCCGGATGCTGTATCTGTATCTGCTTCAGTGACAGTTACAGTATCTTTAACGGCAACACTATCTGCCAAGGCTGTATTATCTGCCGGTTTGTCAGTTCCGGCATCAACCACTTTCTCAACAGGAGGTTCTGATGACAGATTATCGAATAATTCCGGGGAATATAAATAAGCAATGGCTCCTGCACACAACAGCACTACAAACACTACAATTCCAATGAAATATTTCATTGTAGAAGATTCGGTTGACGCATCGGTTTTCATCACCTCCGCTTCCTCCGGGGTTTCTGTTTTTTCCTCCTCCGAAGTCATTGTTTCCTCCGAAGTCGCTGTTTCAAAAGTTGTTGCTGCTTCCGATATTGTTACTTCTTCCGATATTGCTGCTTCTTCCCGGTTTTCAATTTTTTCTTTCGGCGTCTCAATATCTTCCGATGTAGCAGCAGTTACTTCCTCTGTCTTTTGCCCGGCGTTTTCTTCATCCTCATTATCACTATTATCCACAGGGGTGTCTTCCAAGACTGTATTGTCATTGAGCACCACCGTTTCAAAATGCGAGAATGGCTTATTGATGAGGTCTTTCAGGGCAGGTTCGGGAGTAAATGAAACTTTAGTATGTCCCTGTATCTCAAAACGTTCCCCCGTATTGACATTGACACTTTCGCGGCTTTCCACATCAATCAGTTTAAAAGCCCCCAGCCCTTTTACCTTCACATACTTATCTTTTTCCAGCGCTTCCTCAATCAACTGGAAGAATTCCTTCACAAAACTATCAGCATTTTTCTTGCTCATGCCATGCTTTTCAGCCAGCAAATCAATTAAGTCCTGTATGTTTAGTTTCTCATTCATAATATGGAAGATTTAAAAGCAAGATTACTTAAACTTATCTTTTAACAACGTACTGGGTTTATAAGTCAACACCAACTTGGGTGGAACCAGCATGCGCTGCTTGGTTGTCGGATTCACAGATATACGTTCAGCTTTCTTCTTTACCTCGAATGTTCCAAAGCCTTGTATGGAAATCACATTCCCTTCTTCCAACTGCCGCGTCATGTCCGACAACAAGGATGTAACCAGCTCCGAGGTATCCTTTAAAGTGTACCCCAACCGTCGTGACAATTCAGAAGTAAATTCTTTGTTATTCAAAATCCAAGCTTTAAAATTGTGAACTACGGTGCTATATTAGCAAATCTTCCCCACATACACAAGGAGTTTGGGAAAAATATTTAAATAATCCGGCCAAAAAGGTCGAAATCATCGGAGTTTATTATCTCCACCTGGTAAAAGTTACCGATTTCCAACGACGCATCCCCACATTCAATCAGCACCTCAGGATCCACCTCAGGAGAATCGAATTCAGTGCGCCCAACATAATAATCACCTTCCCTACGGTCGATAATCACCTTCATCCGCTTACCCACTTTTCCCGCACTCAGTTCCGCAGAAATGCCTTGCTGAATAGACATCAGTTCATCCAATCGGGCCTGCTTCACCTCCGGAGGAACAGCATCTTCGTAATGGGCCGCAGCATACGTACCTTCTTCTTCGGAATATGCAAATGCCCCCATTCTATCGAAGCGAACCTTACGGACAAACTCTTTCAACTCCTCAAAATCAGCTTCCGTTTCTCCCGGATGTCCCACCATAAGCGTAGTGCGCAAATGAATTCCGGGCACTTCCTCACGAAATTTTTCTATCAGACGATAAGTTTCCTCCTTAGTTACATGGCGGCGCATCTTATCCAACATATTATCGCTGATATGTTGCAAAGCAATGTCCATATATTTACAAACATTAGAACGCTCACGCATAACCCGGAACAAGTCCATAGGGAAATGGGCAGGATAGGCATAATGCAGACGTATCCATTCCACGCCCGGAACATCCGAAATTCTTTCGATTAATTCGGGCAACATCTGCTTTTTGTACAAGTCCACTCCATAGTAAGTAAGTTCCTGAGCAATGACCTGAAACTCTTTGACCCCACGAGCCACAAGATACCTCACTTCATCCAAGATTTCTTCTATCGGACGCGATATGTGCCGCCCTGTAATAATGGGAATGGCACAGTACGAACACTTACGGTCGCATCCTTCCGATATTTTCAGATAAGCATAATGCTTGGGAGTAGTCAACGTACGCTCTATATGAAGCTCCTCATGATATGCCTTACCCAAATCCTGCAACAGTTCCTTCCAGTTAAACTTACCGTAAAACTTATCAACCTGGGGGATTTCAATAGCCAGTTCTTTCAGATAGCGTTCCGAAAGGCAACCCATGACATAGAGTTTCTCCAAATTTCCTTCTTCTTTTGCCTGTGCAAATTCAAGAATCATGTTAATGGACTCTTCCTTTGCATCACCTATAAAGCCACAGGTGTTAATCACAGCAATCTGACCTTTCGGACGCTCGGCATCATGCGTCACACAAAAACCTGCTTCCTCTAATTGGCGCATCAAATGCTCTGAATCCACCAAATTTTTAGAACAACCTAATGTTATGATATCAATGGTTTTCCGTTTCATGCATTTCCCCCAAACAATGAATCTACAAATTCTTTCTTACGGAACACTTGCAAGTCTTCCATACCCTCTCCTAACCCTATGTACTTCACAGGAATCTTGAATTGATCGGAAATACCTATTACAACACCGCCTTTAGCCGTTCCGTCCAACTTAGTCACAGCCATTGCCGTAACTTCCGTTGCCAGCGTGAATTGTTTGGCCTGCTCAAAAGCATTCTGTCCGGTAGAGCCATCCAAAACAAGCAACACCTCATTAGGAGCATCCGGCACAACCTTCTTCATCACATTCTTAATCTTAGTCAGCTCATTCATCAAGCCCACTTTATTATGCAGACGCCCGGCTGTATCAATAATCACTACGTCAGCATTATTGGCTACTGCCGAACTCAGAGTATCAAATGCTACGGAGGCGGGATCCGAACCCATTTTCTGCTTTACAACAGGAACTCCTACACGTTCCCCCCATATCACCAACTGCTCTACCGCTGCCGCACGAAAAGTATCGGCCGCTCCCAGATAAACAGATTTACCGGCTTTCTTAAACTGATAAGCCAGCTTACCTATGGTAGTGGTTTTTCCCACGCCATTCACTCCAACCACCATAATGACGTAAGGTTTCTTCGTAATCGGAGTTTCAAAATCATCTACATCATCTGAATTATTTTCCGTCAGCAAAGCAGCGATTTCATCGCGCAAAATCATATTCAGTTCTTGCGCATTCATATATTTTTCATCGGCGGCGCGCTTCTCGATACGTTCAATAATTTTCAACGTTGTCTCTACACCCACATCCGAAGTTATCAGCACCTCTTCCAGATTATCCAGCACTTCATCGTCTACTTTCGACTTTCCTGCCACTGCGCGGGCTATCTTGCCGAATACACTTTCTTTTGTCTTAGATAATCCTTTATCTAACGTTTCCTTCTTTTCCTTAGAGAAAAAACTAAAAAATCCCATAGTCTACACTTTTGTATAATACATTATGCTACAAAGATATAACAAAACTGACAAATAATAAAAGTTGAAGCGATTTAATAACAAAAAAATCCTCTCACCGGATACTTCCAATGAGAGGAGCTTTATAAGTAATCAGCGCTTCGCAGCAACTGTATTCATCTTATTTTTTGAAAAAGTCTTGTACTTTTTCGTTAGGAACCATTTGTTCATCAAAAGAATAAGCACCTGTTTTCGGAGACTTAACCATCTTGATAACCTTCGTATAAGCACGACCTTCTTTAGAACCATCGTGCAAACTTGCTACTGTTTTCTTTGCCATGGGTTATACTATTATTATTTGATTTCTTTGTGTACTGTTACTCTCTTCAGAATCGGGTTGTATTTCTTCAACTCCAGTCTCTCGGTAGTATTTTTTCTGTTCTTCGTCGTAATATAACGAGAAGTTCCCGGCATACCGCTATCCTTGTGTTCTGTACATTCCAGAATCACCTGCACTCTGTTACCTTTTGCTTTCTTTGCCATAATCAGTATTCTCCTCTACTTTTTAGCCAATTACTTTAATGCTTTTCCAATCACAATAGCCCTTAGCTACTGCATCCTTCAAAGCAGCATCCAGACCTTTTTTATTAATAATGCGCAAACCGTTAGCGCAAATACTCAGACTGATCCAGCAGTCTTGTTCTACATAATAGAATTTCTTGTTAAACAAGTTCAAATCAAAGGTTCTTTTTGTTCTTCTCTTTGAGTGTGAAACATTGTTGCCAATCATGGCTTTCTTTCCGGTAATTTGACAAATCTTCGACATTTCTATCTTTATTTTATAGTTTTTATCTATACTTATTTCAAACAGAGCGCAAAGTAAGCACTTTTATCGTTACAAAACAAGTTTTTCCTAAAATAATTCATTGTACGAGAACATTTTTTGCTCATTTCAGTTTGCCGCAAAGCATCGACAACGCATTTTGAATAGCACACTGTACATTTCCTGCCCTTCCGCAATCTCCCTCCTGCTTCATTGTCACAATTTCATTTTTATAAGCAGCTGCTATCCAGATTGTACCCACCGGTTTTTCCTGTGTTCCACCACCGGGACCTGCAATGCCCGAAGTGGCAACCGCACAGTCCGTTTTCAGCGTTTTCATCGCACCTTTCACCATTTCAACAACAGTCTCCCGGCTCACCGCACCATGTCTGGCCAGTGTTTCGGCAGAAACATGAAGCAGATCTTGCTTTATTTCATTAGAATATGCCACAATCCCTCCATTGAAGTACTCCGAGCTTCCCGGAACCGAAGTTATCAAGGCGGCAATTCCGCCACCGGTACAACTTTCAGCGGTGGAAAGGGACAGACTCTTCGCTTTCAACAGTTCTCCTATTTCTTCTTCCAGCTTCATACCTTATTATATAGGGAATATATTCTTCTTACAAGGTGACACGCGAATAAGCGGGTGCTTCTATCGGACAAAAGTCCTTATCCAGATATTTGAAGTAGCCGGTAATGGCGATCATTGCAGCATTATCCGTTGTATAACTGAACTTAGGAATGAATATGTTCCAACCGTATTTTGCCGCATGTTCGCGGAAAGAGTTGCGCAAACCGTTATTTGCCGATACACCGCCGGCAACAGCCACTTCTTTTATATTATACTGCTTTGCCGCCTTACGCAATTTATCCATTAATATATCGACAATGGTAGCCTCCAATGAAGCTGCCAAATCCGTCTTATGATGCTCGATGAAATCGGGATCGTCCTTTATCCAGTCTCTCAAGGAATACAAGAATGAGGTTTTCAAGCCGCTGAAGCTATAATCCAATCCCGGAATATGCGGTTTGCTGAAAGTAAATGCCTTCGGATTGCCCTGACGTGCCAATTTATCAATAATCGGGCCTCCGGGATAGCCCAGTCCCATTACCTTTGAACATTTGTCAATAGCTTCACCGGCAGCATCGTCAATGGTCTGTCCCAGGATTTCCATATCGTTATAGGCTTTCACCAAAATAATCTGAGAATTTCCGCCAGAAACCAGCAGGCAAAGAAAAGGAAATTCAGGCTGAACATTGTCTTCACCTTCCGCTTTAATGAAATGTGCTAACACATGTCCTGTCAGATGATTAACATCCACCATAGGAATACCCAACGAGCGAGCGAACCCTTTGGCAAACGATACACCTACCAGTAAAGACCCCATTAGTCCCGGACCGCGTGTAAATGCCACAGCGCTCAATTCTTCTTTTGTGACTCCGGCGCGTTTCAAAGCCTCGTGCACCACCGGCACTATGTTCTGTTGATGTGCACGTGAAGCCAATTCGGGAACAACTCCACCATAAGCTTCGTGAACTGCCTGGCTGGCTACAACATTCGATAGCAGGTAGCCGTCCTTGATGACTGCTGCAGAAGTGTCATCACATGAAGATTCTATTCCTAAGATTATTGTACTCATAGTGTTTATTTACGTTTAAACGCTGCAAAAGTAGTGATAAAAGTAGTATCCATAACGTATTATTTCATATTTTTGTTGGCCGAACAAAAAATTAACCGCCTATCAGAACGCTGAAAACGACAGTACGCTGGATAATCGGTATAGTGCTGGGGCTCTATATCGGGATAATTTTATTGCTGAACATCCCTTATGTCCAGCATCAGATGTCTGTACTCGTAGCTAAGGAGCTAAGTTCCGTATTGGGCAGCCGGCTTACTATCGGGCGGATCAATATAGGGTTGCTGAACCGGATTATTATCGATGACCTTATGCTGAACGACCAGTCGGGAAAAGAGCTGCTTAAAGTAGGGCGTCTGTCCGCCAAGTTCGAGATACTCCCCTTATTCAACGGAAGAATATCTATCGGAAACGTACAATTATTCAGTTTCAACGCTAATCTGGAAAAGCCCACTCCTCAGGCGACAAGCAATTTCCAGTTCGTACTCGATGCGTTCGCTTCCAAAGACACTGTCAAGAAGAAAAGCAATCTGGATCTTCGCATCAACTCCCTGCTGATACGTCGCGGGCGGGTATCTTACGATGTCCTATCCGCCGAAAGAACTCCGGGAAAGTTCAATCCGCAGCACATCCGCCTGTCCAACATTCTCGCCAACATCTCCTTAAAAGCTCTTCAGAGCGATTCGATCAATGCCGCCATTAAGCGAATGAGTGTTGAAGAAGACCACTCCGGCTTTGAACTAAAGAAATTAAGTCTTAAGATAGTGGCCAATAACAAGAAGATGTGGATAGAGAATTTTGCCATTGACCTGCCCAACACCTCCCTGGCAATGGACACTATCCGTATGGAATATGACAGTTTGGGAGCTTTCGGCAATTTCGCCAATGATGTCCGCTTCTCTTTCCACATGTTGCCTTCGGCGGTTGCATTGCAGGATTTATCTGCATTTGTACCAGCCTTCAAACCTTTCAGGGAGACGCTGCAACTGGAAATGAAAGCCGACGGAACAGTCAACCAGCTTAATTGCCCCAAATTGCAGATTTCCGCCGATAACCATTTCCTGTTGAAAGGCGATGTATCCTTGCAGGACTTGTCACACCCTCAGGATGCCTACATATTCGGCAACTTGTCCAATTTATACGCCGATCCGGAAGGCATCACATTTTTTGTCCGCAACCTGAGCAAAGACTATAAGGGAGTACCTCCGGTATTGCAACATTTAGGTACGGTATCGTTCCGGGGAGAAATATCCGGATACTTCACAGATCTGGTCACCTATGGTGAAGTGCGTACGGATATAGGCACTGTCAAGACAGACCTCAAGTTCGGTTCGGACAAAGAAAAAGGTTATTTTTCCTATTCCGGTGCAGTAAAGACCGCAGAGTTCGAACTGGGCAAGCTGCTGAATAACGACAAATTCGGGAAAGTAACCTTCAACATGGACCTCAAAGGAAATCATTACGAAAAAAAGTATCCTTCCATTACCATGAAGGGACTGGTTGCTTCCATAGATTACAGCGATTACACCTATGAAAACATCACGCTGGACGGAGAATACAAACAAGGCGGATTCAACGGAAACGTGACATTGGATGATGAAAACGGCGCGATACAGCTGAACGGCGCAATCAACACAGCCGGCAAGACACCCACATTCAATTTCCACGCCGCCGTCAGCCATTTCCGTCCGAACACCCTTCACCTCACCCCCAAATATAAGGACACAGAATTATCTGTCAAGATAAAAGCCGACTTCACCGGCAGCTCCATCAACGATATGAATGGAGAAATCAACATTGACAGCCTGCAATATACTGCTCCGGACCAGAATTTCTTTATGGACAACCTGCGGATTGCCGCCACCCAAAACGATGAACATCAGAAACGGCTGACTATAAACTCCAACTTCCTGCGGGGTACGATCGAGGGTGATTACTCGTACCAGACCCTCCCCGCCAGCGTACTGAACATCATGCGGCGCTACATCCCCGCCTTGATATTACCCGACAAGCGTCCCCGGGAAACAGCCAATAATTTCTACTTCGACCTGCACATCTACAATACGGAGATATTGTCTACCGTATTCCAGATACCGTTGAAAGTATATACCCACTCCACACTGAAAGGCTACTTCAACGACAAATTGCAACGATTGCGTGTGGAAGGTTATTTCCCGCGGCTGAGCTATAAAGAAAAGTTCTTTGAGTCGGGCGTTCTTCTCTGTGAAAATCCGGGCGAACAGTTTCAGGCAAAGGTACGCTTCACTAACCGGAAGCCCAACGGCGCGGTCAATGTAGCGCTGGAAGCCCAAGCCAAAGACGACCGTATACAGGCTGTTTTCAACTGGGGAAACAGTAGTGCGGTGACTTATAGCGGCAAACTGGCGGCCGTTACGCAATTCATCCGCGAATCGGTTCGGGAGACAGACGGCGGCAAACAACACCTAAGATCCGCCCATAAAGGCAGGAAAGACATTCCCGCCTTGAAAACAATCGTCAATGTTCAGGAGACAGACGTAATCCTCAACGACACCATCTGGAAGATACACCCTTCGCAGATCGTGGTCGATTCGGGAAAGATACATGTCAACAACTTCTATTTCAGCCACAAAGAGCGTCATCTGCGCATCAACGGAACCGTTTCCGAACAGCCTCAGGACACCGTACGCCTGAATCTGAAAGAGATTAATATAGGGTACGTATTCGATATAGCCGACTTAGGTGTCAACTTCAAAGGCGAAGCCACAGGCCCGGCGTATGCCAGCGGCGTACTTAAAAAGCCGGTAATGAGCACCGACTTATTCATACATAACCTCGGCCTGAACGAAGGCCTGCTGGGTGATGCCAACATACATGGCGAATGGCATCACGATGTGAAAGGCATCTATCTGGATGCCCGCATCCGCGAGAAAGACATTGCCAAGAGCCACGTGTACGGCTACATCTATCCCATAAAGCCTACCAGCTCACTCGACCTGCAAATTGAAGCCGACAGCACCAACCTGAAATTCATCCATCATTACATGCAGAGCATCACTCCCGAATTCAACGGGCGTGCCAGCGGCCATGTCCATTTCTACGGCAAATTCAAAGCGCTGACCATGGAAGGGCGTGTATTCGGCGACGCTTCCATTAAAGTGGATGTGCTCAACACCACCTTCTCCCTGAAAGACAGCATACTCATCGAGCCCGGCGGGCTGACCTTCCGCAACAACCGCATCTTCGACACGCAAGGGCATCAGGGAAGAGCCAACGGTTACCTGCACTACCAGCACTTCAAGAACCTGGAATACCGCTTCCAGTTCGACGTCAACAACATGCTGGTAATGAACACCAAGGAATCTCCCGACTTCCCCTTCTACGGCACAGTCTACGGCACAGGCAACGCCACCATTGCCGGCAATGCGGCAGAGGGCGTCAACATAGACGTAGCGATGACCACCAACCGCAACACCAACTTCACCTATATGAAAGAAGGTATTGCTTCGGCCGTCAGCAACCAGTTCATACAGTTTGTGGACAAGACGCCGCGCCGCATACTGCAAGACTCCGTCATGCTGGCATCGGAATACGAGCTGGCCCAGAAAGAAGTTCTGGAGAAAGAAAGCGATACCGACATCCGGCTGAACCTCCTGATAGATGCCACCCCGGATGCCACCATGAAAATCATCATGGATCCCGTTGCCGGCGACTACATCAGCGGAAAAGGTACGGGAAACATCCGCACCGAATTCTACAATAAAGGAGACGTGAAAATGTTTGGCAGCTACCGCATCAGTCAGGGAGTTTATAAATTCAGCTTGCAGGAAGTTATCCGCAAGGACTTCATCATCAAAGACGGCAGCACCATCACCTTCAACGGCCTGCCGCTGGATGCCACCCTCGACATCCAGGCAAGTTACCTTGTGAACTCCGCTTCGCTGAACGACCTTGTTCCTGATGCCAGCAACTACGTCAACCAAACCAGCATCAAGGTGAACTGCCTCATGGCACTGACCGGGCAACTCACTTCACCGGACATTAAAATGAGTCTGGAACTACCCAATGAACGTGATGAAGTGCAAGCACTGGTGCGCAACTACATCCCAACGGACGAACAGATGAACCTGCAAATACTCTATCTGCTGGGTATCGGCAAATTCTATACCCCGGAGAATGTGGACGCCACCGGCAACTCCAATATGATGTCGAGTGTGCTGTCCTCCACCCTTTCCGGACAACTGAACAATGCTCTCTCACAGATCATCGACAGCAACAACTGGAACTTCGGCACAAATTTCAGTACCGGAGAAAAAGGCTGGACCGATATGGAGTTCGAGACGATGCTCTCCGGACAACTGCTGAACAACCGACTGCTCATCAACGGCAACTTCGGCTACCGCGACAACCCGATGGCCAACACCAATTTCGTGGGCGACTTCCAAGCCGAATGGCTTGTGAACCGCTCCGGCGACATACGCCTGAAAGCGTATAACGAAACAAACGACCGGTATTATACCAAGACCAACCTCACCACCCAAGGGATAGGCATCATCTTCAAAAAGGATTTCAATAAATGGAATGAGCTGCTCTTCTGGAACAAATGGAAACTGAAAAGGCTGAAGAAGCAACCGGCTGAAAAGAGCATGGCTACGGACAGCATTTCACCCAAGATGTCCCGCCCGGAAGTGCAATCCAAGCGGGAAAGACAGCAATAATTTCTCTTCGCCGTACTGTATTGTTTATCAACAGTGTATATGTACCAATAAATACCACCGTCTGGTACTGCTTGTACCAATAAGTGGTAGGACTTGTACCAACCATTGGTACGGACAATACCACTGTGAGGTACGAGCCGTACCAACGGTTGGTACAGACCAAAAGTAAAAGAACGGAGTTGAACTATCCCCAAAGAATAAAAAAAGGAGGGCTTTGTCAAAAACAGATAGTGGAATCTCATTTTGACAAAGCCCTCAGTATTATGCTTACCTCACAGGATGAAAGCCATATTCATCCCGCAGAAATAAAAACACCTTATTATTAATAAGAACGTGCAAATATCACGCGGCAAGCAGACGGTTTGCCGGTCACCATACACTTGCCCGGCTCTTTGTCGCCCGGCACGAAAGACTCAAACGGAATACAGCGGATAGTGGCTTTGGTTTCTTCCTTAATCTTCTCTTCCGTTTCGGTGGTTCCGTCCCAGTGAGCCAGAATAAAGCCGCCTTCTTCAATCTTTTCTTTGAATTCGTCGTAGCTGTCTACCGTAGTGATGCGATTGTTGCGATAGTCCAACGCTTTCTTATAGATATTTGCCTGAATCTCTTCGAGCAGGTCTTTCACGTATTCTTCGATGCCGTCGCAAGAACGGGTTTCTTTTTCCAGCGTATCGCGGCGCATTACTTCCATTGTGTTGTTCTCCAAGTCACAACCACCCATAACCAGACGAACGGGAACACCTTTCACCTCATAGTCGGCAAATTTGAAGCCCGGACGCTTGTTGTCGGCATTGTCGTACTTCACAGAGATACCCATGGACTTCAGTTTGGCCACGATGCCGGCCACCTTCTCGTCAATCTTGGCAAGCATCTCGGCATTCTTATAGATAGGCACGATAACCACCTGTATCGGAGCCAAGTGTGGCGGAAGCACCAGACCGTTGTCATCGGAATGTGTCATGATAAGCGCACCCATCAGGCGGGTAGATACTCCCCATGAAGTAGCCCATACGTATTCCAATTTATTTTCTTTGTTTACGAACTGCACATCGAAGGCTTTGGCAAAGTTCTGTCCCAAGAAGTGTGAAGTACCGCTTTGCAAAGCCTTGCCGTCCTGCATCATCGCTTCAATTGTATAGGTGTTGAGGGCGCCGGCAAAACGTTCGTTGGCCGATTTCACACCTTTAACAACGGGCACTGCCATGTACTTTTCAGCGAACTCACCATATACGTTCAGCATCCGTACAGCTTCCTCTTCGGCTTCCTCGCGGGTGGCGTGGGCTGTATGGCCTTCCTGCCACAAGAACTCGGCGGTACGCAGGAACAGGCGGGTACGCATCTCCCAGCGGAATACGTTTGCCCATTGGTTACACAGGATAGGCAGGTCCCGGTAAGAGTTTATCCAATTCTTATAGGTGTTCCAAATGATAGTTTCCGAAGTGGGACGAATGATGAGTTCCTCTTCCAGCTTTGCAGCAGGGTCTACCACTACACCGCCACCGTTCGGATCGTTCTTCAAACGATAGTGTGTCACTACGGCGCACTCTTTGGCAAAGCCTTCTACGTGCTCCGCTTCGCGGCTGAGGAATGATTTCGGGATGAGCAAAGGGAAATAAGCATTTACATGCCCTGTCTCCTTGAACATATCGTCCAGCTGACGCTGCATCTTCTCCCAGATAGCGTATCCGTAAGGCTTGATTACCATACATCCACGCACAGCCGACTGTTCTGCCAAATCGGCCTTTACCACCAACTCGTTGTACCACTGAGAATAATTCTCACTACGTTTGGTAAGGTCTTTCAATTCTACTGCCATTTTATTTTGTTTTTAAAGTTTTCTATTCGGGTTCATATTAAACGGAGTGCAAAAGTACAAATTTCTGTGCGAAAAGCGTTTATTATATAAACACTATTTTTTGCAGACTTTATGGACACAGGCTTTTTCCTCTTGAAGAGCTGTCTTAATCAACCGCTTACGACAAGCATACAGGCGCCCTAAATAGATGTTAACTTATTACATCCTAATAAGTTAACATCGTGCCGCTACGAAGTTAACATCGTACGGTTATTATATTAACTTCCTAAAACATCAACACATGCCAATACATTATATATAACTACAAAGCATCAACACATGCCAATATTATGAAACTGAAGAGTGCAGCCTACCCCTAAAACAAAAGTCAGATAGCAATCTTACGATAACTATCTGACTTTCCATTAAGAGCGGCAAGCGAGGTTCGAACTCGTGACCCTCAGCTTGGGAAGCTGATGCTCTACCAACTGAGCTATTGCCGCAGGTTCTGTTTCCTTTGTTCTGAAAACATCGGCAAAGGTAATGAAATCTTTTAAAAAAGAAAAAATGAAACCACTAAAAAATGTTCTGTTCTTGCCACTACCGTAGAATTCATGTACATTTGTTTCCTGTAAACCTCAAGAAAATCAATGAAACGAATTATACTTATCACCGGTGGGTCCCGTTCAGGCAAAAGCACTTATGCCGAAAAGCTGGCTCTAAGTCTCTCTTCCACCCCTGTCTATCTTGCTACGGCACGCATATGGGACGAAGAGTTTCGCAAACGGGTGATACATCATCAGGCAAGACGTGGCCCTGAGTGGACCAACATAGAAGAAGAAAAAGAGTTGAGCCGCCATGCACTGTCCGGGCGCACCATCCTGATAGACTGCATTACGCTGTGGTGTACCAACTTCTTCTTCGACCTTAAAGCCGATACTGACCAAGCCCTTACCGCCGCCAAAGAAGAATTCGACCGCTTTACCTCACAAGATGCCACGTTCATTTTTGTCACCAATGAAATAGGCATGGGAGGTACGTCCGAAAACGAGATACAGCGGAAGTTTACGGACATGCAAGGCTGGATGAACCAATACATCGCTTCGCAGGCAGACGAAGTCATTCTAATGGTGTCAGGCATACCTGTAAAAATAAAAGAAGATAAGAGATTAAAGGAATAAAGAATTAAAGAACAAATATTGAATATTGAAAGAATACGATGAAAACATTTCATATCTCCCGTCCGAACGAAGCCATTCGCCCGGCATTGATTGACAAAATCAACAACCTGACCAAGCCGAAAGGCTCTTTAGGCACTTTGGAAAGTCTTGCATTGCAAATAGGCCTCATCCAGCAAACTCTGACTCCTACCCTGCAACATCCGCAAAACATCATCTTTGCCGCCGATCATGGCATCGTAGAAGAAGGGGTCAGCCTATCGCCCAAAGAAATCACCTGGCAGCAAATCAGCAACTTCCTCCATGGGGGTGCGGGCGTTAATTTCCTGTGCCGTCAACATGGATTTACGCTAAAGATAGTGGATGCCGGAGTGGATTATGACCTGCCTTACGAAAAAGGCATCATCAATATGAAAGTGCGTAAAGGCACACGCAGCTACCTGCATGAAGCAGCAATGACCGAAGAGGAAATGGAGCTTTGCCTTGAACGGGGCGCGGAAGTAGTGCGCCGTTGCCACGAAGAAGGCAGCAATATACTGAGTTTCGGAGAAATGGGCATAGGAAACACTTCCTCTTCTTCCATGTGGATGACTTGCTTCACAGACATCCCGTTGAAAGAGTGCGTGGGCGCAGGAAGCGGTTTGGACAATGCAGGTATCCGCCACAAATATGAAATCTTGAAACAAGCGCTGGACAACTACCGGGGAGACGGTTCACCGCGCGACATCATCCGCCACTTCGGCGGACTGGAAATGGTTATGGCAATAGGAGCCATGTTGCAGGCCGCCGAACTGAAAATGATTATCCTGGTAGACGGGTTCATCATGACAAATTGCATCCTTGCCGCCGGCAAGTTACATCCAGAAGTGCTGGACTATGCCATCTTTGGACATTGCGGAGATGAATCCGGACATAAACTTCTACTTGAAAAACTAAACGCTAACCCTCTATTACACTTAGGACTAAGGCTTGGAGAAGGTACAGGCGCAATATGTGCATACCCGATTGTTGTCTCGGCAGTCCGCATGATTAACGAAATGGACAACTTCGCACATGCTGCCATCACTAAATATTTTTGAGATGAGAGCGCCGTATATCATGCAAACAAACATTGACAGTATGAATTAACACAGATTTTCATGAACAACATATTAGCTTCATTCATCTTCTTCACACGACTGCCTTTCTGGAAAATAAAGGAAGTACCCGCCGAATGCTTCAAGCACGTAGTCCCCTACTGGCCTTTGACGGGCTGGCTGACGGGCGGTCTCATGGCAGGTGCGCTATGGCTGTCCGGACAGATATTGCCCGTATCCATTGCCTGGATTATAGCTGTTATTGTCCGCCTGCTTGTCACAGGCTGCCTGCACGAAGACGGGCTGGCAGACTTTCTGGACGGGTTCGGCGGTGGCACTACACGTGAGCGTACGCTTGCCATTATGAAAGACTCCCACATAGGAAGCTATGGAGTTATCGGATTAATATTCTATTTCCTGCTGCTGTTGCAGATGCGCAATCTTCCCCTGAATTTCCTATGCATCCTCATCTTTTGCGGCGATTGTTGGTCTAAGTTCTGCGCGTCCCAACTCATCAACTATCTGCCCTATGCCCGGAAAGAAGAGGATAGCAAAGCCAAAGTCGTCTATAACCGCATGAGCCGAAAAGAACTGATATCGGCCTTCGTCTGCGGATTGATTCCGTTTGTCCTGCTCCTGCCGATAAGAATGTGGCCCGCCACCCTCTTTCCGCTGCTCACGTTCGCATTGCTATGCCGCCTTATGAAACGCCGCCTGCAAGGATATACGGGAGATTGTTGCGGAGCCGCTTTCCTGCTTTGCGAATTATCATTCTATATAGGCAGTCTCATAATGGTTTATATCTACGCCGGTTATGGCATTGATTTTCTTACGAAATACGTCTCTGTTCCCTTTTATTTTCATTAAACATTTAATCTGAAAGTTATGGAAGTCATACTTATTCGCCACACCTCTGTTGATGTCCCGCCCGGTGTATGCTACGGGCAAACGGATGTTCCCTTGAAACCGACATTTGAACAGGAAGCCGCCATTACCCAAGAGAACCTGAAAAACTATCTTCCTTTCGACCACGTATATACCAGCCCACTCACACGCTGCGTACGTCTCGCCAGCTATTGCGGCTATCCGGATGCGGAACGGGACAAACGGATTATGGAGATTAATTTCGGAAGTTGGGAGATGAAACCTTTTGACCTCAACGACGACCCGCGCCTGCAAGAATGGTATAACGACTATTTGAATGTAGTAGCTACCGGCGGAGAGTCATTCGCCATGCAATACCAACGTGTCAGCCGCTTCCTCGATGAACTGAAAGCAAAACCCTATCAGCGGGTAGCTATCTTTGCCCATGGCGGCGTCCTGATCTGTGCGCAAATATACGCCGGTGTCATCAAACCGGAAGAAGCATTTGATGCGCTGACGCCTTATGGCGGCATCATAAGGATCACACTTTAGAGGGAGACAGGACTGAACATACAAGTGGCGGTCACAACAACTATGATTATCATTAGCCACTCCACACAGCGGTTGATGCGTATGGCAACTTTCATATCCCCGGTGGTCAAAGGCCGTTCATTGTCACCTATATAAGGTTTCCACACCTCTTCTCCAAAATAGTTGTGAGGTCCTCCGAAGCGGCAGTTCAATATTCCTGCCAGTGCCGCTTCCGGATACCCGGAATTGGGGCTTGCATGTCGGCTGCCATATTTCCCTACAAAAAACAACAACGAAAACCTGCCCGAAGCAACTACCATGAGGAAAGCCGTCAGGCGGGCGGGAATATAGTTGGCCGCATCGTCCAAATGGGCAGCAAAACATCCGAAACGACGGTAACGCTCATTCTTATACCCTATCATAGAGTCAAGTGTGTTTACCATTTTATAAGCAAACATTCCCGGAACACCCAGCAGTGCGTACCAAAAAAGCGGAGCAATAACGCCGTCGCTCAAATTCTCTGCCAGCGTCTCCAACGCAGCCGTACGAACTTCCTGAGCAGAAAGTCCGGAGGTGTCGCGTCCCACAATGCGGGCCACCTGCTTCCTTCCCTCTTCCAATGAACGGTCTACTGCTTTAAACACCTCACAGACTTCGCGCACCAGCGTAGTACCTGCCAGACAATAGAAAATCAGCAACACCTGCAAAGTCAGAAGCAAACCGGGAGAATAAGATGCAGCCCAACGCAGTAAGAGCAGCGCAGACAGATAGGCCCCCGCAACAAGCAGCAATGACATGGCAGCCCCTTTCAGAAAACGGACATTCCCTTTGTTCAAACGATGTTCACAGAAAGAAATGGCCTTACCAAAAGCTACCACAGGATGCGGCAACCAAGCAGGATCTCCCAACCAGTGATCGAGCAACCATGCTGTAAGCAACGGCAGATTCAGATTGAAAGCAATGCCTAAAATAATGATTATATCTTCCATAAGAATGTTTCTTTAAATCACAAACTCTGTTATTGCAGCCACCAGCCTGTTATTCTCTTCAGGTGTCTGTGCAGCTATGCGGAAGAATTGTTCGTTCAGGCCAACAAAATTGGAAGCATCCCGGATAAGTATGCCATGCTCTTCGGCAAGAAACTTTTTCAAGGCAGACACCTTGCCCACGCGAAGCCGCACCAGCATAAAGTGCGTCTGCGTATCCCAAACATCCAGCCCGCCTATGGCTTTGAGCGCTTTGCACAGATGCGCCGTTTCCTGTAAATAAGCAGCTATATCCAATGGGGCAGGCACATCATTCTCCATTAAGAAAAGTCCCGCTTCAATGGCAAGCCGGTTTACCGACCATGGCATACGGTTGGTACGCAACCGTTTCAGCAAACCGGAATTACCGGTCACATATCCAAGCCGCAAGCCGGGAATCGCATACCTTTTCGTCATGGAGTGTAACAACAGTACATTCGGATACTCCGCCGCCTCTGCCGACGAAAAAAGCGGGCACAACGTGAAATATTCGTAAGACTGGTCTATAACAAAGCAAACCTGCGGATTATGTTCAACCAATCCACACATATATTCTTTATCAACCACTGTTCCCGTAGGATTATTGGGATTGCAAAGCCATAACATCCGCACATCGTCCGGCAAGCGATACCCGTCCTGCTCCTTGGGCAACTGATAGAGCGAACTCACCCGGTGTCCATGCATGTGGCAAGCATCCGCATACTCGCTGAAAGTGGGTTGTAAAATGGCCGTATTCGTACCCCGGAAAGTCTGTGCAATGAGATATATAGCCTCCGTTGCACCATTTGTCACACAAACAGTGCCGGACGGCAGATGATGGCGGGAAGCTATGCAGGCTTCCAGCGTATAGGGCTCTGGTTCAGGATAACTGCCTATCTCCCCAATACATTCACACAGGTGGGCTTGCAGCCGGGAAAGGTCCACTCTGCCATAAACGTTGGAACTGAAATTAGCCGTTATCGGGCAGTTGAATTTGTAGAAATCGTCTCCATGACCGTCAATCATATCCCATCAGATTTAAATGTTATCCGTCAGTATCTTGTAGATAAGCGGCATATCGACATGTTGTCTCACATGCTCGGCAAGCTTATCATACTGTTCTTCCTTAAATTGTTGATAGTTGAATGCTTCTGCCGTTTCCGACAATTTACCGGCAAACGGTTTAAGCAGAAAGTCTATGAATTCCGGATTGTCGAGAATACCATGAATGTAAGTTCCCATACACGTACTGTCTACAATATATCCGTCGCACAGCCCGTCTTCCAGCATATTCAACGGAGAAGCAGAAGTTCCCTCAATGGGTACGGTACTGCCCATGTGTATCTCATAACCGGACATAGAAAGTTTTAACGTCCCATCTTCAGTTGCCCGTTCTCCGTTTTCAAACAATTGGAATTTCACTTGCCTTGTCACTTTCTCTCCCGTCATCCTTGTGCTTACAGGCAACAACCCAAGACCGGGCAAACGTTCTATATCCCCCTCCACATGGTCAGGGTCAAATACCTCTTGCCCCATCAACTGATAGCCGCCACAAATGCCCAAGACGGCAGCCCCTTCACGATGAGCACGAACAACAGCTTGCGCCACCCCATTGCGGCGGAGCTCATACAGATCGGCAAGCGTGCTTTTGCTGCCGGGCAGAATAATTATATCCGCTTTCGCCAGTTCCTCGGTATTGTTGGTATAAAAAAGATGTACGCGAGGGTCACGTTCCAACACGTTGAAATCCGTAAAGTTACTGAGATGACGCAAAAGCACCACCGCAATGTTCACTTTCCCCTGCTCTGCCTGCAAAGATTTTGTGGCAAGGGCAAGAGAATCTTCTTCCTCAATATATATATCCTTATAATAAGGAACAACCCCTACCACCGGTATGCCGCAAAGCTCTTCCAGCATCTTAACACCGGATTCGAAAAGACGTATGTCTCCCCTGAACTTATTGATAAGAATACCTTTGACGTGCTTGCGTTCTTCGGGCGTAAGCAACATTACCGAACCATACACACTGGCAAAGACTCCGCCACGATCAATATCCGCCACCAGAATAACATCGGCTCCGGCGTACATTGCCATAGGGAGGTTCACGAGATCGACCTCCCGCAGATTGATTTCGGAAATACTTCCCGCACCCTCCAATACAACGGGATTATATTTTTTCGAAAGACGGTCATAGGCCGCGCACACTTCCCGGCGCAATTCCTCTCGTCCTTCCTTATGGAAATAGCCGTACGCACTGCGGTTGCCGATAGGACGACCATTCAAGACCACCTGCGAGGTACAGTCCGACTGCGGTTTCAGCAGTAACGGATTCATGTCTGTGTGGCAGGGAACCCCCGCTGCTTCCGCTTGTACAGCTTGAGCCCGCCCTATCTCCAATCCTTCGGGAGTAGCGTATGAATTAAGGGCCATATTCTGCGCCTTGAAAGGTGCCGGCCGGTATCCGTCTTGTTTGAATATACGGCAAAAAGCGGCAGATATAATGCTTTTACCGACGTCACTGCCGGTTCCGGCAAACATCAGTGGATGAAGTCTGTTCATTTGTTGAGCTAAAATGCGACACCCGGTACGGTCAATCTTGCCGTTCTCCGTTTGCGGTATCAATTCTGTTATAAAGATATGTTTAGGACGATAATATGTTTCCAGCACCGCCTGCAACTTATTCTCCAGTTCTTTTATATCCGGCTTCCCTGCTATCAGTAAAGTAAGCGCTTGTCCCAAACAGGGGTCGGGAACTGCTGTAACGGCAAATGGCACAGGAATAAACGGTTGCAGTCTGTTTTCCATTTCTTCTGCCTGTATCTTGATCCCGCCGCTGTTGATGACATTATCTTTCCGTCCGGCAATGGTAAAGCCTCCATCCGAACAGAGACAGGCAATATCATTAGTCTGCAAAACATCATCACAAATCAGGGGAGCTTTAACGATCAGCGTATTCTCGGCGGACAAAGACAGTTCGACCGAAGGAAAGGGATAATAACATTTGGAAGCAGCCTCTCCGTTCAGGCGGCGCAACGCAATATGCGACAATGTTTCTGTCATGCCGTACGTAGAGTAGGCCGCTATCGGAATCGTCTTTAATTCCGCTTCCAAGCTGTCATCCACCGCCCCGCCACCGATAATCAGAATATCTGTATGCTCCAGCCGCTTCCTCTCGGCAGGAACACGAATCGTATTATAAACCTGCAAAGGAACCATCGCCGCAAATTTCAGAGGTACTTCGACATCGGAAAGAGGATGACCGGAAGCAGGACGCACAACCAGATTCAGTCCTGCCACCAAAGAGCGCACCACCATCATCATTGCCCCAATATAACGGAGATTCATACACAACAAAGCAGTATCCCCCGCTTGCAGATTCAAAAATTCACAAGTGAGGCGTGCGCTTTGCATCATCCGGTCCTTGCGCACAACCAACTCTTTCGGGACGCCTGTGGAACCCGAAGTATGTACGGTAATAATCGGAGAAGCATCAAACCACTCATTCAGGAAAAGATACAAATCCCACAAGGCAGGCGGGCAATTACCCGCCCCTTCCGCCACAAGCCGGGATATATCTTCGGGAGCATACTCTTTTCCCTCTAACAGCAGGCGTTGTTGTTGTCGGTCAAATATCATTGAATACTTTAAATATCATCATTACAGAACCATAAACAATCTTTTCTCACCTCAAGAGGCATCTCCACATTGTCTGTGAAAAGCTGCCCGGTTCCCAGTCCCTGAGGCAGCGGATTGTCGAATGTAGCACACCATTGGGCAATTGCATTCAAACCGATATTAGATTCCAAAGCGGAAGTAATCCACCAGCCGATATGCCGTTTTTCCGCTTCGGCAATCCACTCATTCCCCCCGCATATTCCTCCATGAAGAGAGGGCTTGAGAACAATATACTGCGGATTGACCGCCGAAAGCAATTTCCGCTTTCCTTCCGGAGTATTGCAACCTATCAGCTCTTCGTCCAAAGCTATCGGCAACGGAGAGTCGGAAGCAAGGCGCGCCATTTCTTCCCACTGTCCTGCACGTATAGGCTGCTCAATAGAGTGCAAATCCAACTCGGACAAACGTTTCAGTTTCTCCATCACATCAACCGGAGAGAAAGCGCCGTTGGCATCCACACGCAACTCTATTTCCTTAGAAGAAAAATGCGCACGTATATGGCGAAGCAAAGCCAGCTCTTCATCAAAGTTGATAGCGCCTATTTTCAGTTTGATGCAACGAAAACCGGCTGCCATTTTTTCTTCTATCCGGGTAAGCATCCTGTCAAAGTCTCCCATCCAGATAAGCCCGTTTATCGGAACCCCTGCCTTTCCGCGCGAAAAAGCCGTATCATAGAGCGCCCAGCTTCCAATCCGGAAATGCCGTACAGCCGTCTCCAACCCAAACAAAATGGAAGGGTAATTGCGTAAAGACTCCACATCCAAATCTCCCCCGCAGTCCTCCAACCGGCGACAAGCCTTGACAAGTATATCCTCGTAATCGGGAAGATCATCACAACTCAATGCAGGCAGAGGAGCGCACTCTCCTATTCCTGTCCTGCCCGGATAGTCGGGAGAAGTCAGATGAAGATACCACACTTTCCGGGTTGTATACACTCCGCGGGAAGTTCCCGCCGGTTGCTTAAAGTGCAGCAACCGGGGAATAATATCTATCTCACAATTCATTACAATAATCAGGGAAATTTGGGATATTGTTTGAAATTCGGCTTACGTTTTTCCAAAAACGCGTTCTTTCCCTCCTGCGCTTCATCCGTCAGATAATAAAGCAATGTCGCATCGCCTGCCAGTTCCTGAATACCGGACTGTCCGTCCAGCTCCGCATTCAGTCCGGCTTTAATCATGCGCAAAGCCAGCGGACTGAGCTGCATCATCTCTTCCGCCCATTGCACATATTCGTCTTCCAGTTGCTCCAAAGGCACTACTTTATTAACCAGCCCCATTTCCAAAGCTTCCTGTGCGTTATACTTGCGGCAAAGGAACCAGATTTCACGCGCTTTCTTCTGCCCTACCACACGCGCCAGATAAGATGCACCGAAACCGGCATCAAAACTGCCTACACGAGGACCTGTCTGACCGAAAACAGCATTCTCGGAAGCGATAGACAAGTCGCACACCACGTGAAGCACATGCCCGCCACCGATAGCAAAACCGTTTACAGCGGCAATTACAGGTTTCGGGATACTGCGGATCTGTTTCTGCACATCCAATACACTCAAACGGGGTACGCCGTCTTTACCGATATATCCGCCGCGCCCTTTTACATTCTGATCACCTCCCGAACAGAAAGCCTTGTCTCCGGCTCCGGTGATGACAATCACGTCAATATCCGCTTCCTCACGACAAATGCGCAATGCATCACTCATTTCGGCAGTTGTAGTCGGAGTGAATGCGTTACGGTAGCGTTCGCGATTGATGGTAATACGGGCAATTCCGTTATAATAATCAAAAAGAATATCTTCATATTCCCTGATGGTAGTCCACTCTCTTTGTGTCAGCATAATTTATATTCTATTTTAATTGGTGATAATAATTCTTCAACATCCGGATATCTTCATCCTTATCGGTAAATACTTCCAGCAAAATGGGCCGTTCCACCGTTTCCGGACAAGTGAAAGTTTGCATGGTCTCCGCCAGTTGCCCGTCATTCTCCGCACGCAGGTAAAGGAATCCCCGTTCTTCCGCCCAGCCTTTGGCTGAGGTTTTATGAACCGCTGTAATAAACTTATGCGAAGCCTCCGACATTTCAAGCCCCGGCAATGTATGGAAAATTTCTCCGCCACCATTGTTCAATAAAAGGATGCGCAGATTAGAACCGACATTGACATTCCACAACGCATTCATATCATAGAAGAAACTCAAGTCTCCGATAGCTGCAAAATTCAGTTTATCGGAAGTTGCCGCATAACCGACGGCTGTGGATAGCGAACCTTCTATGCCACTGGTTCCCCGGTTGCAACATACCTCAATGGTGGGAGAAATGGCATACAATTGAGCATAGCGCACCACCGAGCTGTTGGCCAGATGCAAAACAGACTTTTCCGGCAAAGACTTTATCAATGCACCCACTGCCGCCATTTCCGAATATGCGAACTCCGGTTCGGGAACAGCCTTGCAATAGTCCTCCCAAATGCGGGGATATTCGGGAGTGTGATTTTCCAGCAGGCCTGCTATCTTTTCCAGGAACTCAAACGGGTCCATCTCTATTACCGTAGTCAATGAGCAGTAAAGATCAGTCACCTCTCCATCCGGTGATACATGCCAATGCTCTTTGGGCGGATGCTGGCGAAGGAATTTCTTTAATCGTTTGGACACGATGTGTCCCCCGTAAGTAATCAGCAGGTCGGGAGCCATCCGGTTCATTTGCTCTTCGGGCATGGCATAGAGCGCCGTATCAAAATTCTTCACAGGGATACCCGGAACAGTCTGATTGCCGATATGCTCCGTCAGCCAGGCAAAATGCTTATACAGCAGTTTGGTATATCGTTTTTCAAACAGATAAATAAGATTCATTTGCCCTACCACGATCATCCGCTTTCTGTATTTGTTCATGCGGTCGATGAGGTCATTATAATCGCGGTCGTAGATGTTCAAGCCTTGATAGCGGGTGATGACGCGCACTCCCGGCAATGCAGCCGTTGTGAAACCGAATAGCGGTTCGGAAACAGGTACATTGATATGCACCGGTCCTTTCCCATGATGATTGGTTTCCAACAGGGCCTCATTTATCAGGCGGTTGCAGAACCATTCATCCTCGTCCGTATGAATTTCGGGAAGATTGACGGACTTCTTGACCAATGTCCGGAACACATCCGGCTGTGGAAGTGTCTGTCCGTCCATTTGTCCGATCCAGGCTGCGGGGCGGTCGGCGGAAATAACTATCAAAGGCACTTTTTGATAAAAAGCCTCTGCCACAGCCGGATGAAGATTTAATAAGGCGGTGCCCGAAGTGCAACAAACCGCAACAGGTTTACCGCTATTCAAAGCCAGTCCAAGGGCAAAATAACCGGCACTCCGCTCATCTGTCATTGCATAACAAGTAAAAGCCGGATGATTGGACAAAGTGTGCGCGATAGGGACATTGCGACTACCGGGACACAACACAACCTTAGTAATTCCGTACGCTTCGAGAAGCGCCGCCAGTTGGAGGATATTCTTTTTGTCTGTATACATGGTGGTTAGTGATTAGTGGTTAATGAATCATGGGAGGGAATCCTTAACAGACGTTTCATGGTTTGCAGTTTCTTTTCCGTTTCCAGCCATTCGTCGTTCAGTTCCGAAGAAGCCAGCAATCCACCGCCGGCATAAAAAGACAATTGTCCGTTTTCAATGTGCATACACCGCAGGTTCACATATAAGTCGGTCTTTCCGGAAGGATCGAGCCATCCGATGAAACCGGAATAATAACGGCGGTCATAGCCTTCGTTTTCCAGTATAAACCGGTATGCTTCCTCCTTAGGCAGTCCGCATACAGCCGGAGTGGGATGCAGAACTTTCAGAAGACTTCCCAGTTTCCGGTTATCTCTCAAAGTAAAATGAAAACTCGTTTTTAAATGTGACAATGCTCCGGCATAAGCTGGATACGGACCGTTCTCCGCAGGATGAATGTCTAATGAAAGAAGTTGCCGGCGGATATAAGATACAACATATTCCTGTTCTTGCCTATTCTTCTCACCCCATTCCTGCGGCAAATTACCATTCTGCAAAGGCAGGGTACCTGCCAATGCCACCGTACTCCACTCGTCCTTTTCTCCTGATAAGATAATTTCGGGAGTGCTGCCCATCCATACACCGGTCCGGGGGGTGTAGCACAAATATACGTAAGAATGAATATAATGTTTGCATGCAGCATGGAACACTGCCGAAGGGGAGAAATCCGGAAACTGTCCAATGACGGATTTGCGTGAAAGTACTAATTTATCAAACCTCTTACTGCGCAAGGCTTCTATAAATGTCCGGAAACAAGTCTCATACCCTTCCGTATAAGTTTCCGAAAATGTTTCCTGCTCCTGAAACAACCGGAAGGCCTCCTGTTCTTCTTCCGAATACTCATCGGGCAGCAGGAAATGTTCCGGTTCTTCCGGTTGTATCAGCACAATCGGACTCTCCTCACTCACCCGGAACGGTGCAATGACGAATCCTCTTTCCCCATCCAACTCTTCAAGGTCGTGCAACAGGCGGACATTCCCCGTTGCCTGCATCAGCAAATGGGGAGCTGCCTCTCCGGGAATACGATAGACGGCAAAAGGCTGTTCTTGCCGGATCAATGTATCAATAGCTGTCAGATTACTTATTTCTTTGTCAATCATCTTCTTTCATAAAAGAATAAAACCAGCATAGTGTTCAAACGCGCTGCATGATTTTAATTCAGATGACAAAGATACAAAATCCTTTTTATAGAAGATATAAAGCGAAAGTTTGTTTATACTGTCTTTATATGAATATAAGACTCTGTATCTTTCCTTGCATACTTTCAGAATGAACAATCTTTCACAAGGAATGTTTGAGAGATTATCATTTCAACCTAAACGATAAACCTGACATATGAAACAAATCTTACTTATCATCCTCTTGGGAACGGGAATTTCCATAACGGCACAAACCCTCTCCCTGAGTTTTGACGACGCCCTACGGCAAATGCAGCAGGGTAATCGGAGCCTGAAGATAGCCGACAAGGGCATCGAAGCCGCACGTGCAGAACGTGACAAGTTGAACGCTCTGTGGTATCCAAGTCTGCAAGGTGCAGGAACATTCGTACACCTGTCCGAAAAAATAGAAGTGAAGCAGCCTCTTTCGCAATTTACAGATCCTGCCAAAGACTTCGTACACAACCTCGTTCCGGACGACCAGTTCATCAGCGGCATCCTCGACCAGATAGGCAGCCACACACTCGTCTTTCCACTTGCACCGCGTAACCTCACAACGGTGGGGTTGACAGCCGAATGGATTGTATTCTCCGGCGGCAAACGTATCCGCGCCGGCAAAATAGGAAACACGATGATAGACATGGCACGCGAGAACCGGGAACAAACCGATGCCACACAGCGTATCCTTTTGGCAGAGAGCTATTTCGGCCTGCGCCTGGCACAAGAAGTGGTACGTGTGCGCCAAGACACCTACAACAGTCTGCAACAACATTACAAAAATGCCCTAAAGCTGGAGGCTGCCGGAATGATAGACAAAGCCGGACGCCTCTTCGCCCAAGTGAATATGGACGAAGCGCAACGCTCACTGGAAGCCTCGCAGAAAGAGGCCGCAGTGCTGCAAAATGCCTTGCGCACACTGCTCAACATGGAAGATACCTGCACCATACAGCCCATCTCCCCACTCTTCATCAACACCGTCCTTCCTGCTCAAGAGGAGTTCTTGCAAGCCATGCGGACCGAGAACTACACCGTCAACCAATTGCAGTTGCAGTCGCACATCGCCAAGCAACAGCTCCGTATCGACCAGAGCGGATACCTGCCCGACATTGCAGTGTTTGGCAAACAGACCTTATATGCACATGGTATTCAAAGCAACCTCGTTCCCCGCACCATGATAGGAGTAGGATTTACTTGGAACCTCTTTGACGGGCTGGCACGAGAAAAGCGGATACGCCAATCAAAAATAGCCCAGCAGACCCTTGTCATAGGACAGGAAAAGGCCAAAGACGATTTAAGTGTAGGCATTGACAAGCTCTACACACAAATGCAGAAGTCTCAGGACAATGTACGCGCCCTGAACAGCACTATCGAACTGAGTGAAGAGCTGGTCCGCATCCGCAAGAAATCATTCACCGAAGGCATGGCCACAAGCACAGAAGTGATAGATGCCGAAAACATGCTGGCAACCGTACGCGTGGCCCGTCTGGCGGCATATTATGAGTACGATGTTGCACTGATGAACCTGCTGGCGCTATGCGGAATACCAGAACGGTTTGATAAAATGAGAATTGAAAATTAAGGCTTATACTCCATACTTTATACCTATATAAAATGAATATCAATAATAAAACTATCAGCATCACATTCATCGTTATTTTAATCGTTACCGTAGTGGTATCAATCATCGGAATGTTACTTATGAGCCGGCAGCCAATGGTGCTGCAAGGACAAATAGAGGCCACAGAGATACGCATCAGCGGGAAACTCCCCGGCCGCGTAGATTCCTTTCTCGTGGAGGAAGGCGAATGGGTCAAGGCAGGTGATACGCTCGTCGTCATCAACAGTCCCACTATCGAAGCCAAGTACCGCCAAGTGAATGCTTTGGAACAAGTGGCGCAAGAGCAGAACAAAAAGATTGATGCCGGAACGCGCCGACAAATCATTGCCACAGCCCGGCAGCTATGGAACAAGACGCAAAGCGACCTCACCCTTGCCCAAACCACCTACCGGCGTGTCCTAACCCTTTACAAAGACAGCGTCGTCACCGAGCAGCGAAAGGACGAAGTAGAAGCCATGTACAAAGCCGCACAGGCCGCCGAACGAGCTGCGTACCAACAATACCAAATGGCAGTGGACGGTGCGCAAAGTGAAGACCGCGCCGCTGCCCGCAGCCTTGTAGACGCTGCCCGCAGCACTGTCGATGAAGTATCCGCCCTTTTGGTGGACTCCAAGCTCATAGCTCCCGAAGACGGACAGATAGCCACTATCTTCCCGAAACGCGGCGAGCTGGTGGCTCCGGGCACTCCCATTATGAACCTGATTGTAATGAACGATGTGCACGCGGTCTTGAATATTCGGGAAGACCTGATGCCTCAGTTCAAGATAGGCGGAACTTTCAAAGCCGATGTTCCCGCACTTGACAAGAAAGACATAGAGTTCCGCATCTATTACATCAGCCCGCTGGGCAGCTTCGCCACTTGGAAATCCACCAAGCAAACAGGGAGCTATGACATGCAGACCTTTGAAATACATGCACGCCCTGTACAGGCTGTGGAAGGGCTAAGACCGGGAATGTCGGTGCTGCTGACTCACGCCGACCGCTAATCACCAATCACTAATCACCAACCTCTCATCATGAATTTACTATATAATGTTTTCCTCCGCGAATATCACCGTATCACCTCACGCCGCCTTTATCTCGGCGTGTGTGTCATCCTGCCCTTATTCTGCCTGTTCTTCATGGCTACTATTTTCGGGAACGGACAAATGGAGAACATACCCATCGGCATCGTAGACCGGGACAATACCGCGACTTCACGCAGCATATCCCGACGCATATCGGCCGCCCCTGCTTTTCGGGTGGCGAAGCACTTCACCGATGAAGCTTCAGCACGTCAGGCGTTGCAGCAGAAAGAAATATACGGTTACCTGTCCATTCCTCCCCGGTTTGAGCAGAAAGCAGTCAGCGGAACGGACGCAACGCTGACCTATTACTACCATTACGCCCTTCTCTCGGTAGGAAGCGAACTAATGGCTACATTCGAAACCACCCTCGCTCCAATAGCCCTGTCCCCTATCATCATACAGGCACAAGCGCTGGGGGTGGAACAGGGACAAATGCAAACGTTCTTCCTTCCGGTAGAAGCCGATACACACCCACTCTATAATCCTGACATGGATTACTCTATCTATCTGAGCCAGCCGTTTTTCTTCGTTTTGTTCCAAATACTGATTTTGCTTGTAACGGTCTACTCCATAGGAAGCGAATTCAAGTTCGGTACCACGCAAAATTGGATGCGGGCTGCCACACCTCCGGATAAAGATCCTGCCAACCTGCAAAATGCCAGCATCCTTGCCGCTGTCGCAGGGAAGCTGCTGCCCTATACCCTTGTATTCTCTGCCATAGGCATATTGGCGAACTACGTCTTATTCGGCCCGCTGCATATACCGTTTCAGGGCAGCCTGTGGCTGATGAATGCCATTACAGTGCTCTTCATCATGGCCACACAGGCATTGGCGGTACTGATATTCTCTGTTTTTCCCAAGATAGCCTACATCATCAGCGTGGTTTCAATGATAGGTTCTTTGGGGGCTACACTGTCAGGGGTTACATTTCCGGTGGCGGCTATGTACGCACCGGTTGATGCCGCTTCCTACCTGTTCCCGGTGCGGCACTTCACCGAAGCGTCACAGGCAATGATCTATTTCAATGCAGGTTTTGCCTATTTATGGCAATCGGTTGCTATACTCCTGATATTCCTATTGTTGGGAGTATTGATTCTACCTTTACTGAAATGGTGGATACGGAAAACAATATCGGAGGAAGTAACTGAAAAAGCAACCCCACAGGAATCATTGGCACATACTGCCGGGAACAGAATGCCGTCCTTAGGTGATGTTATCCGCCATGAATGGAAAGCCATCTCCACCAATCCTGCAATCCTTCTGGTGTTGGCAGGCGGTATATTCCTCTACGGTTTACTCTATAACTACATGTATGCCCCCAACCTGGTGCGCAAAGCTCCGGTTGCCGTAGTCGACCTCTCCCATTCCGCACTCAGCCGGGAATACGTGCGCTGGCTGGATGCAGCTCCGCAGACTTCGGTCCGCGCCCGGACTCCAAACATCCTTGAAGCCCGCGAATGGATGAAGAAAGGCGAGGTCACCGGCATACTTTATATTCCCTCCGATTTCGAGACACGTGTGGCCCGCGGTGAAAACTCCGTATTCACCCTATATGCGGCAACAGACGCGTTCCTCAATTTCAAGGGATTGCAAGAAGCCGCCTCACGCGTTATGCTGGCCGTAAATGATGCCCACCGATCTGCCGGAGCTGTATTTCTGCCGCCACAGGGGTTGTTGGCCGTCGCATCATCCGCCCCCGTCAACGTATCAGGGACGGCCCTTTACAACTATACCGAAGGATATGGTTCCTACCTGATCCCCGCCGTAATGATTGTCATCATCTTTCAGACGATGCTAATGGTGATTGCCATGCTGACAGGTGAAGAAGCCGAAGAAAGGCGGAAAGGAATTTCCATGATGAACGCCTGTTCCCTAAAGGATGCGCTGCGCATCGTATCGGGAAGGAGTTTTGTATATGTAATGCTGTATGTGGTGTTCTCATTGTTCCTGCTGGGATTGCTCCCGCACATTTTCAGTATTCCCAATATCGGCAACGGATTGGACATTGTCGTGATGATGATACCTTTTCTGCTTGCCACAAGTTTCTTTGCGCTTGCCCTGTCCCGCTGGTTCACCGACCCGGAAGCCCCGCTGCTGATGATAGCATTCTTTTCTGTGGGCTACATCTTCCTTTCGGGCGTTTCCTATCCTCTGGAACTGATGCCTTGGTATTGGCAGGCGGCGCACTACATTTTTCCCGCAGCTCCCGCGGTGCTCGCTTTCGTCCAACTGAATTCAATGGGTGCCACTCTTGCCGACATTTGGCCTCAGATGCTGACGCTGTGGATACAAGCAATCGTGTACGGTGCATGGGCATTGCACACTGCAAGGCATAAAAAAAGGCTATCTATCCCAGACAGCCAATCTTTTTGTTAACCTTAAATCTAATACTATGAAAAACACATTACAAAGATACGGACATTTCGGGAATCTCCAAATTATCGGAGCGCCAAAGCCCAACTTATAACATGGTTTAAGAGGAGTGTGCTGTTATTAACATTTTGATGATAATAAATCAGGAAAAAACTTATCCGGCATGGATTTATTGGGCAAAGGTTAACATGTTTCCGACAAAAACCTTATCTTAGCTGCCAAATATAAAAAAAACGCTATGATAACCGAAGAACTGAAGAAACTCTACACCGTACATACCGGACACGAACCCGAAATCATTGACGAACTCCCCTCTTCCGGCTCCAACCGCCGCTACTTCCGTCTCACAGGTACGCCCACGCTGATAGGTGTCAGCGGTGAATCCGTCGAAGAAAACCGCGCATTTCTCTATATGGCAGAGCATTTCCGGCGGAAAGGCCTGCCCGTACCCGAAGTATTCATCCGTTCCGAAGACGAAGTGTACTATCTGCAAGAAGATTTGGGAGACACTCTCCTGTTCAATGCCATTGAAAAAGGACGCAAAACCAGCGTATTCGGAGAAGAAGAAAAGCAACTGTTGCGCAAGACTATCCGCCTGCTGCCTGCCATACAGTTTGCCGGAGCCGACGGCATGGACTTCTCCTACTGCTATCCGCAGGCGGAGTTCAACAGCCGCAGCATCCTGTGGGACTTGAACTACTTCAAATACTGTTTCCTCAAAGCAACCGGCATGGACTTTCAGGAAGACCGTCTGGAGGATGATTTTCAGAAAATGGCGGATGTATTGCTTCGCAGCAGTTCCGCTACTTTCATGTACCGCGACTTCCAAAGCCGCAACGTAATGATCAAGGATGGCGAGCCCTGGCTCATCGACTTTCAGGGCGGGCGTAAAGGGCCTGTCTACTACGACGTGGCTTCATTCCTATGGCAAGCCAAAGCCAATTATCCCGACAGCTTGCGTCAGGAGCTTCTGAAAGAGTATATAGAAGCGCTGCGTAAATACCAACCGGTGGACGAAAGTTATTTCTATGCCCAGCTTCGTCACTTCGTACTGTTCCGCACCATGCAGGTATTGGGCGCATACGGTTTTCGCGGTTACTTCGAGAAGAAGCCCCACTTCATCCAAAGTGTGCCTTTCGCCATTGAAAACCTGCGCCAACTGTTGCAAGAACCTTACCCCGAATACCCCTACCTCTGCAAAGTCCTGCACGAACTGACCGAACTGAAACAATTCACCGACGACCTGCAAAAGCGGCGCCTGGTAGTGAAAGTCACCAGCTTTGCCTATAAGAAAGGAATCCCCGAAGACTCCTCCGGCAATGGCGGCGGCTTTGTATTCGACTGCCGCGCCGTAAACAATCCCGGCAAGTACGAACGCTATAAGCCTTTCACCGGACTTGACGAACCCGTTATCCGTTTCCTCGAAGAAGACGGGGAAATAGCCGTTTTCCTTGAACACGTATACGCTTTGGTAGATGCTTCCGTAAAGCGATACATGGAACGCGGCTTCACCAGTCTCTCCGTATGCTTCGGCTGCACAGGCGGGCAGCATCGCTCCGTATATTCGGCACAACACCTGGCCGAACACCTGAACAAAAAGTTCGGCGTACAAGTGAACCTTATGCACAGAGAACAGAATATTGAACAGACTTTCAACGCAAAACGCTAAAAAGCAATGAGATAATGAAAGCAATGATATTTGCCGCAGGACTGGGCACGCGCCTTCGTCCGCTGACGGACCACACCCCCAAAGCCCTTGTTCCCATAGCCGGGAAAACGATGTTGGAACGTGTGATCCTACGGCTGAAAGATGCCGGATTCAATGATATTACGATCAACATCCACCATTTCGGCGAACAGATCATCGAGTTTCTCCGCACCCACAATGATTTCGGAGCCACCATCCACATCAGCGATGAACGGGACAGATTGCTCGACACCGGTGGCGGAATAAAGAAAGCGCGTCCCTTTTTGGACGGCAACGAACCCTTTCTTGTGCACAATGCCGATATTATCTGCGACGTAGATCTTGCAGAGCTTTACAGGCATCACAGGGAAAGCAACGCCGAAGCCACACTGCTTGTCAGCGAACGACAAACCTCCCGGTATCTGCTATTGGACGATGATAATCTTCTGCATGGCTGGATAAACAAATCCACAGGCGAAACCAAGCCCGGAGACTTCGTTTTCCAAGAAGGAGAATATAGGGAAATGGCTTTTGGCGGCATTCATGTCATATCCCCTTCCATTTTCCGCCAAATGGAAAGTGCCCAATGGGAAGGGAAATTTTCCATTATCCCTTTCTATCTGTCCGTCTGCAAGACAACCCGTATACAAGGCTATCCGCTTCAAAGTTGCCACTGGTTCGACATCGGTAAACCGGAAACACTGGCAAAAGCGGAGAATTACCTCATAGAGAGTGCATTAAAGTAAAAAAATCCGGCGCATACATACCCTTCACTCTCTCTTACGAACATGGAAAATCCGTCTTGCGAGATAAAAAAAATCGTCCCATGAGATGAAATAATTCATCTCACGAGACGAAATATTTCATCCCGTAAGACAAAATAATTCATCCTGCAAGACGAAAAAAAACATTAAAAAGGAACTGCTATCTTTGACATCCGGCACATGAGATTTCAAACATTCAGTCAGAAGATCAAAAAACAGAGAACATACGTATGAAAAAGATAATGATGATAATCGGCCTCTTAGTTGCCGCATCAGCCGTTTGGGGCCAATCATCCCTCTCTTTCTATGCAGAGGCAGGAATCGGCACCTCCCGCCTCTATGGAAGACACTCCGGCAGTGACACGCAAACATCCTATAAAGCGGGAGTAGGTGCGGAATATACGCTGAACAGGACCTGGGCACTGCAATCCGCCCTGGAATTTATATCCATAGGCGGCAAAGACGATATGCAATATGTGGAACATGCCAAGATGCACGAATTGTACTTACAGATACCCGTAATGGTTGCCGCACGACTGCCGCTGGGCGAAAACTACCACGCCTCATTGGGCTTGGGTCCGTACATTGCTTGCGGTGTAGGCGGAAAGACATCCGGCAGCATCAAACAGGATTACGCCCACAGCGGTCACGACGGCTATTACCGCTTCCGGACAAGCACATTCGGCAGTGTATTGGAGAATAAAGCGGGAAACAGAAGGCTGGACGGCGGCGTCATCATTGAAATAGCGTTTGAATACCGCCGGTTCATCATCGGTGCAGAAGCACAGGTAGGACTGGTGAAAGTCAACCAGCAGTTGAGACAGGTAATCGAGACGGAAGAGTTTCAAGGCTACTTACCCAAGAACTTCGCCTCATTCTTTACCATAGGATATAAGTTCCGGTAGGAGTTTCGCCAATACCTCTCCGATACCGGAAAGACACACCGGCTCTTTGCCGGGCTGATGCACAACAAACACCTCGTCTCCTCCCTCCGTACACCCGTCCGTCTCAACGTGCGTTTCCGCTTCCACGTCGCGGCCGGCAAAGATGCCGTTGCGTTGCAAAGCCTTGCGCATCATGGCATACCTCTGTCCACTACCGGAAAGGCGTACCTGCGAGGCATATTCATTATCCACCCTGAACAATCCGCTCTCCGGATCGAACACAATGCCTTTGCGGGCAAAGAAACTACCAAGACTGCCGTTCAGCGAAAGATCCTCCGGCGTACCGATAGTTACCCCATTCGCCTTATCCATCAGCCAGATTTTGTCGGCAATTTGCAGAGCCAGTTCAAGATCATGCGTAGAGAGAAAAATAGTCTTGTCCGTCCGTCTGCTGAGGTGATGCAGCAGTTGCATCATTTCCACTTTGCTGGGAAAGTCGAGGAAAGCGGTAGGCTCATCCAGATAAATCACCGGCGTCTCCTGAGCCAGCGCTTTGGCTATCATCACTTTCTGACGTTCGCCGTCGCTCAACGTATGCACCATGCGGTGTGCCAGGTGAGGGATGCCGACCAAAGCAATGGAGTGTTCCACCACATGCTTGTCCTCCTGTGTCAACACGCCCCAAAAACCTGTATAAGGGGTGCGTCCCAGCCCCACCAATTCCGTAACGGACATATTGCGGAGGTCGCACTTCTCCGTCAGCACCACACTGATGACGCGTGACAACTGCTTGTCGGTATAAGTCTCGATCTCCCTGCCCTGAATACGTATCTCTCCGCCCAGCTTGGGCTGAAAGGCGGACAATGTCCGGAGCAGTGTGGACTTGCCCACTCCGTTGGCTCCCAACAGACAGGTCAGTTCACCGCTGTTGATGCCGGCACAGATGCCGTCCGCCACCACTTTCACATCATTCTTACCGGGATAGCCGATAGAAAGGTTCTCTATATGTATAGTTTCGCTGTTCAATTTGAATTACCGGATTAGGAGTTTCAGGTACGCACTTCTCATTTCCGGGCGCAATATTCGGAATTTTCGGGGAGATACGCAAACTCTCCCCGAACAAATCGCTATAAAAAGAAGATGAAAACCATTGCAACAGCATCCCACTTTTTCATAGTCTTATTTCTCGAACCGGTTCAAGACCTTTTTTGCGCTGTCTGCCAGCACCACAAGAGCTCCGGCAAGAATAGCGGTATCCTTTATCACCAGACGTCCCGCCCCGGTCAGCAAAGGAAAACCATGCTCCCCACTTCCCAAATCGGGAACCCACACTTCGGGGGTGGTAACAAGGAAAGAAAGCGTACCGAGTGTCATAATGACCGCCAGCGCAGCTCCCGCCAGCCCAATTTGAGGAGAGAATATGCCCAAAAAAGTAAGGATACCTATTGCCATAATCAGTATTCCAAGACCGTGGGAGAAACCGTAGGTATTGTTCTCCATATGCCATTGGTGTTCCACCTCATTGAACTCACCCTCCTTCAGTTTATACTCCTTGTATTCCGGCGCCGCCTTGTTATAGAAGAAACTCATAAACGGACTGTTTGCCACGAACGGAACAATTCCCTCGGCTTCATAATTCCAGAATTTCAGGCCGCCTATCCATACAAATATCACAAGAATGGCCACGCGGATCAGATTAACGCCCAATTTTTGGGAAGAAGCGGCCAGTGTCAGCAGTGTAAGAAACAGTTTTTGCAATTTCGTTTTCATAATTTTTATTGTTTTTAGTGAGGGTGTCAAAACTCTGACAAGCCTATCATTTCGCTCAAAATATCTTTTATTTCTTACGCTAATATATAGTCTGTCATGCAGAACGTAGTGAAGCATCTCTTCTCCTACTCACACAGAGAGTAGATTCTTGAATGACAGAGTAAAATGATAGTTAATGTTAGTTTTGACACATCTTCATGTTTTTGCAAAGATCCCTGTTTCCGACGGAACGTGAAATGGCAATTATTCCGTAACTGTTGGCAATTCTTCCCGTTGCACCCTTTTCCGGTACTCCGACACACACTCCCCCGTCATTTTCTTGAAGAAACGGCTGAATGTCGCCAAATCCTCAAAGCCCAGAATATCCCCGATTTCCTTCGCGCTTTTTCGTGTGTAGAGCAGCAGGCGTTTGGCTTCCGCCTCTATCCGTTCGTGAATGATGCGAAGCGGAGAAGGCAGTCCGCAGGCGGAAAACAAGTTGGATAGCGTTTTAGGCGAACGGCAAAGAATACCGGCATAGTCCTGCACCTGCTTCTTCTCGCGGAAGTTTCCGTCTACCAGCACATAGAACTGCCGAATGATGTCGAAAGCCTTTTCATGCTCCCTCCCCACACTGAACTTTGTACGGGCTATACGTGTGCAGGTGATGATGAAGCGCTTCAGCATAATACGCAGCATCTCCTCCTGAAAACTGTCGCTAATGGCCGATTCCCGACAGAAGCCGCGGACTATATCGTGCAGCCCGGACGACTGTTCTTCCGAGAGTTCCAGACGCATCACCTGGGATGAACCATAGAACAGGACGCCGTTGCAGGACACTTCGTCATCATGTCCGAAGATGCAATAGAAGTTACTGTTGAAAACCAAAGTCAGGTACTCGCCTTCCACCTCTTTCACCTCCAAATGGTGCAACGGGGTAAGCGTAATGATTTCGTCCTTTGCCAATCTCATGGGTATGTGGTCCACCTCAACAGCAAGCGAACCGTTCTGCACCCACAGGAACTTATACAAAGTCTTGTCCCGTTGCAGCCGCTTGTTTTCATGAAAACGGGAGGTCATCGCGATATTGCCGTTCAAGCGCGTATTTAGCTGATAGTCCATAAGTTTCTATTCGTTGATAAAGGAAACAAAGATAGGCAATATCCCGGATTTAATACTATTTCGCATAAAATACGAATGATTTTTGCAGAAATGGCTTACCTTTGCGCACTGTGTAACTAAATTAAAGATAAAGACATGAAGAAACTTGCTTTTTATATGTTGATGCTGGTTATGGGTATCGGTTATGCCCACGCACAAGGCCAGGCAGATATTAAATTCGACAAAACCACCCATAACTTCGGTACATTCTCCGAAAGCAGTCCGGTGGTGAGCTGCACTTTCACTTTCACCAACGTAGGAGATGCCCCGCTGGTAATTCATCAGGCAGTGGCATCTTGCGGATGTACAGTGCCCGAATATACGCAGGAGCCTGTAATGCCCGGAAAGAAAGGAACAATCAAGATTACTTACAACGGTACGGGCAAATACCCCGGACACTTCAAGAAGTCCATTACGTTGCGCAGCAATGCCAAGACCGAAATGCTCCGGCTCTTTGTGGAAGGCGACATGACTGCCAAAGACGCCAAATAATCGTTTTTATGATACAGAATAAAGGAGAATTTTTCAATTCTCCTTTTTTTTTGCTTTCTTTGAAGCCTATAACCGATACATATCGCAATCATAACAATAAACAATAAAACAGCTATTATGAAACAAGAAGAAGAGAAACTGACCGGCTTGCCGGAAAATGCGTTCCGCGCACTGAAGCCGGGAGAAGTCTACAACCCCTTGATGAGTCCCGACAAGAAATATCCCGAAGTAAACCTTTGGTCGGTGCTGTGGGGTATCGCTATGGCAATCCTCTTTTCGGCGGCGGCAGCCTATCTGGGATTGAAAGTGGGACAAGTGTTCGAAGCAGCCATTCCCATTGCCATTATCGCCGTCGGCGTATCAGGCGCAGCCAAACGCAAGAACGCGCTGGGCGAAAATGTCATTATACAATCCATCGGAGCCAGTTCCGGCGTCATCGTGGCAGGTGCAATCTTCACCCTGCCCGCACTGTACATCCTGCAGGAAAGCTATCCGGAAGAAATCACCGTAACATTCACGCAAGTATTCATCAGTTCATTGCTGGGTGGCGTGCTGGGTATTCTTTTCCTCATTCCGTTCCGCAAATATTTCGTCAGCGACATGCATGGCCAATATCCTTTCCCCGAAGCCACCGCAACGACGCAAGTGCTTGTATCGGGCGAGAAAGGCGGTAGCCAGGCAAAGCCGTTGCTGTTGGCAGGTATCATCGGAGGTCTGTACGATTTCATCGTAGCCACTTTCGGGTGGTGGAACGAGAACTTCACAACCCGCGTATGCGGCTTCGGCGAAATGCTGACCGAGAAAGCCAAGCTCGTGTTCAAGGTAAATACCGGAGCTGCCGTTTTGGGTCTGGGCTACATCGTCGGACTGAAATACGCTTCCATCATCTGTGCCGGTTCGCTTGCCGTATGGTGGATTATCATTCCCGGCATGTCCCTCATCTGGGGAGACAGCGTGCTGAACCAATGGAATCCTGAGATTACCGCCACCGTAGGCGCAATGGCTCCGGAAGAGATCTTCAAATACTACGCCAAGAGCATCGGTATCGGCGGCATTGCAATGGCGGGTATCATCGGCATCATCAAGTCATGGAGCATCATTAAGAGCGCCGTAGGACTGGCTGCCAAAGAGATGGGTGGCAAAGCCGATGCGGAAGCCAACGTGAAACGCACACAACGCGACCTTTCCATGAAGATCATTGCTATCGGCTCCATCATCACGCTGGTACTGGTGACGCTGTTCTTCTACTTTGATGTGATGCAGGGCAACCTGCTGCACACATTGGTGGCTATCCTGTTGGTTGCAGGCATATCATTCCTCTTTACCACCGTAGCTGCTAATGCCATTGCCATTGTGGGCACAAACCCGGTATCGGGCATGACACTTATGACGCTGATACTTGCATCGGTAGTAATGGTAGCAGTAGGTCTGAAAGGCCCGGGCGGAATGGTAGCCGCACTGGTCATGGGCGGTGTGGTTTGTACGGCGCTTTCTATGGCAGGCGGCTTCATCACCGACCTGAAAATAGGCTACTGGCTGGGAAGCACCCCCGTAAAGCAGGAAGCATGGAAATTCCTCGGAACAATCGTTTCGGCAGCTACCGTAGGCGGCGTAATGATTATCCTGAACAAGACATACGGATTCACCAGCGGACAACTGGCTGCCCCGCAGGCCAATGCAATGGCGGCTGTCATCGAACCGTTGATGAACGGTGTAGGCGCACCCTGGCTGCTTTATGGCATCGGTGCTGTGCTGGCTATCGTACTGAATTTTTGCAAGATACCTGCACTTGCCTTTGCGCTGGGCATGTTCATCCCACTGGAGCTGAACGTTCCGTTGGTAGTGGGTGGCGCCGTCAACTGGTACGTAACCAGCCGCAGCAAGGATGCTGCCCTCAATGCCGAACGCGGTGAAAAAGGTACACTGCTGGCATCCGGTTTCATAGCCGGCGGCGCACTGATGGGCGTGGTAAGCGCGGCAATGCGCTTCGGCGGTGTGAACCTTGTGAACGACGCATGGCTCAACAACACATGGTCCGAAGTACTGGCACTGGGTGCTTACGCTATCCTTATATTCTATCTCGTCAAAGCTTCGATGAAAACGAAATAAGCTGCGGAGATACTGAAATAAGTTCATAGGAAATCATCAGCCATTCTTCGCTATGTTCTGAATGGCTGATGATATAAAACCGTATTCATTATGAAAAAGACACTATTCCTATCCTTACTGTTCGCAACAACAATGTTGTCTGCACAAAAGCCCGTCGAACTGCCGTTATGGCCCGACGGAGCGCCTAATACAAACGGACTGACCGGCAATCAGGAAGATTTGGAAGGCGGCCGCGTAGCCAATGTAGTCAATCCTTCCATAACCGTTTACCGTCCGGCAAAACCCAACGGCATGGCTGTTATCATGTGCCCCGGCGGCGGATACGGCCGTCTCGCCATGAACCACGAAGGACACGACATGGCGGCATGGTTCACAACGCAGGGCATCACGTATGCCGTATTGAAATACCGCATGCCCAACGGACACCATGAGGTTCCCTTGTCGGACGCCGAACAAGCTATCCGCCTGATGCGCGGACACGCCAAAGAATGGGGTGTGAATCCCAACCGTATCGGCATCATGGGAGCATCTGCCGGCGGGCATCTGGCGGCTTCTCTTGCCACACTATACAGCAGTGACGCCACCCGCCCCGATTTTCAGGTCTTGTTCTATCCCGTCATCTCCATGCTGAAAGGAGTCACCCACAGCGGTTCACGCAAAAACCTCCTCGGAGAAACGCCTTCCGCCGAACTGGAACAGAAGTACTCGCTCGAACGGCAAGTATCTCCCCAAACGCCGCAAACATTCATCATGCTGTCGGCAGATGATGCAGGCGTTCTGCCCATCAACGGCATCGGCTATTTCCTCGCCCTGCAAGAGCAGAAAGTTCCCGCCACTCTGCATGTCTACCCCACCGGCGGACATGGCTGGGGCTTTCGTGACAGTTTCACCTACAAACGCCAATGGACTGGGGAACTGGAAAAATGGCTGAGAGAAGGACTCACCTTTCCGGAGAAATAGCAGACCGGGAGAAAACGTATTTACAAACAATCATTAACTCATACAAACCTTAAAACATTCTTTTATGAAAATGAAAAAACTACTGGTTGCAGCCGCCTGTCTTCCTCTCGCCCTCATGGCACAGGAAGACAGGTATGCGCAAATCACCAATCCCCGGCTGACAAGTATCAACAAAGAGCAGCCCCGCAGCACGTTCACCTCCTATACGAACGAAGCAGATGCCGTCATCAACGACCGCAAGAACGGGACATTCCGCATCTCCCTCAACGGAAAGTGGAAATTCAACTATGTAGAGAACTTCGCCGACCGCCCTACCGACTTTATGGCTCCCCATACAGACGTAAGCAAATGGCCCGACATCAACGTTCCCGGCAACTGGGAGCTGCAAGGCTTCGGCACGCCTATCTACGTCAACCAGTCGTACGAGTTCTGTTCCCCCGGCTACGCCCCCTACTGGGACAAGCCCAATCCGCCCTACGTTCCCAAAGAGTGGAACCCTACGGGAACCTACCGCCGCACCTTCACGCTGCCTGCCGACTGGGATGACAAAGAAATCTTCCTCAGCGCCGACGGAGTACGCGGAGCAGCTTTCTACTACCTCAACGGGAAATTCGTGGGCATGAACAAAGACTCCAAAACCCCTGCCCGCTTCAACGTCACCTCCTTTGCCCGAAGAGGAGAAAACGTGATAGCCATACAGGTGCATCGTTTCTCCGACGGCAATTATCTGGAGTGTCAGGACTTCTGGCGCATCAGCGGCATCGAACGGGATATTTACATGTATGCCCAGCCGCAAATACATCTCACCGACTTCAAGGCAGAAACTCCTCTGGACGCAGATTATCGCAACGGTATCCTGAAGTTGAAGGTGAAGTTCGCCAATGAAACCGGTAAGGAAATCCCGTTTACGGTAGGCTATCGTCTGCTGAACAGCAAAGACGAACAGATAGCCCAGTCATCCGCACGCGCAAGCTACGGCCAGACAGAAGTGGAGTTCACCCCAAAAACAATCAAAGAACCACTGCAATGGACGGCCGAAACACCTGATCTCTATACACTTGTCATCAGCCTGAAGCACACCAACGGAGACGTTATCGAAGCCACCAGCTGCAAAGTGGGCTTCCGCACCGTAGAGATAAAGGACAAGCAGCTGATGGTGAACGGCAAACCGATCCTTGTGAAAGGCGTCAACTACCATGAGCACAATGAACATACCGGACATTACGTTCCCGAAGACCTTATGCTGAAAGACTTCGAGCTCTGGAAGCGCTACAACATAAACACCGTCCGCACCTGCCACTACCCGCAACAGGAACGTTTTTACGAGTTGTGCGACCAGTATGGCATCTACGTCATCGACGAAGCCAACATCGAAAGCCATGGAATGGGCTATAATCTGAACGTAGGCGGAACATTGGCAAACAACCCGTTGTTTATGAACTCCCACGTAGACCGTACCCTGAACATGTACGAGCGCGACAAAAATCATCCCTGCATCATCACTTGGTCATTGGGCAACGAAGCCGGCAACGGAGTGAACTTCTACGTCACATACAACACACTGAAGGCGCTGGACAGCCGTCCCATACAATACGAGCGCGCCCAACTGGAGTGGAATACGGACATCTTCTGTCCCATGTACCACCGCCCCGCCCAGATCGAGAAATATGCCCAAAACCCCGAAATGACCCGTCCGCTCATCCTCTGCGAATATGCCCATGCCATGGGAAACAGTCTCGGAAACTTCCAAGAATACTGGAATCTCATCGAAAAATATCCTATCCTGCAAGGCGGTTGCATCTGGGACTGGGTAGACCAAGGATTTGCCGCCAAGACCTCCGACGGACGCAAATACTGGACGTACGGCGGCGACTATGGTGAATACGGCACTCCTTCCGACGGAGACTTCTGCATCAACGGCGTGGTATATCCCGACCGTAGCGTAAAGCCTCAGACAGAGGAAATGAAGAAAGTATATCAGAATATTAAGTTCCTCGACTTCGATCGCATAGCCTTTGTCGTAAAGATACGAAATGACTTTTCCTTTACCAACCTCAACAAGTTCGACTTCTACTACATCGTCCGCCAGCATGGTAAAGAAATCTACAAAGGGCGCATCAAAGACATCGCAGCCGAACCGGGCCAGACAGTCACCAGTCCGTTCCTGAATGGTATTCCAGCGGTCAACCCCTCAACCGGAGACGTACGCATTGAATTCTATGCTGCCATCCGTACCCCCGAACCGTTCCTTCCGGCAGGCACAGTCATTGCCCGCGAGCAAACCTATGTCTATACTTTCCATAAGAAAGACGCTCCGCGGCAGGCATTTGCCACTCCGGAAGATAATGGCAGACAGCTCACCTTCTCCGGTGCAGACTTCACAGCCACATTCGACAAGCAAAGCGGCTTGCTGGTATCCTACCGATACAAGAAACAGGAATTTATCCATAATGGACAAGGTCCCCGCCCCTTCTTCTGGCGTGCACCTATCGACAACGATTATGGAGCCCGGCTTCCCGTACGACTGAAAGCATGGAAAGAAGCAAGCTATCAGGAACCGAAAGCCGAAAACTTCGACATTGTGCGGGGCAAGGACTCCACAGCAGTAAAAGTGACCTACCGCTTTCCACAGACCGATGCCCGCTGGGACATTACATACAAGGTGTACAGCAACGGCGTTATCAAAGTGAACAACCACTTCGTAGCCGAAAATGCCCAAGCGCCAATGATACCGCGCGTGGGACTGCGCATGCAACTTCCCGCACGCATCACTTCGCTGGCCTACTACGGACGCGGTCCGGAAGAAAACTACCGCGACCGCCGCACTTCGCAATTCTTCGGTGAATACACCTCGGACATCAAAGACATGTACGAACCCTACGTCCGCCCGCAGGAAAACAATCACCGGACAGACATATATTGGTGTACACTCACCAGCAAGGCAAAAGAAGGCCTGCTCTTTGTAGCCGACCGCACTTTCGAGATGAACGTGTCCAATTATCCGTTGGAAAGTCTCGACAGCGGCGACTCCATAGAAAACGGCGCTCCACGCACCGCCAAGACCAATCATCGCCACCTCACCGACCCGCAAGCCGTTCCCTCGGTGGATTTCTTCATAGACTACCGCATGATGGGCATAGGCGGTGACAACAGTTGGGGAGCTTTGGCACACGAGCCTTATCTGATACATTCAGGCAAGCAGAATAGCATCAGCTATGGCTTCACGATTGTACCATTCGACAAGAAGACGGACTTCAAGAGTCTGATATATCAATATTAAACCGCAAGACAATGAAATCCTTGTTCTGCATGTTCTGTACTTTAGCAATAGCATCGTCCGTTTCTGCACAGGAAACGGGCAATGCCATGCTGAAATATGGATTGAACTTCCTCAAAACACCTTATGTGGCACATACACTGGAAGTGAACGAAGAGGAGAAGCTCGTAGTCAATTTCGACGAAGTGGATTGCACCACTTTTGTGGAGTACGTACTTGCCCTGTCACTCTCCCCCGTCAAGAACGGAGCGATAGATAAGACTGACTATGCAAGAGTTCTACAAAAGATACGCTATCGCGACGGCAGGATCAACGGTTATACTTCCCGCCTGCACTACATTGCCGACTGGATAAACAACGGTGTCAAACATGGTTTTATGGAAGATGTAACCGCAGCCAACAGTCCCGATTCAATAGCGCTGTCCCTCAACTTCATGTCCTCACATCCCAAATCGTACAGGCAGTTGGCGTCTTCTCCCGAGAATGTCAGCAAAATAGAGAGTATAGAAAAAGCCCTTTCCGGACAGACATTCCATTACATCCCCAAAGCCAAACTTCCCGACGAAGGTTTTAGCTGGATAAAGAATGGCGATATTATAGCTATTACAACCAATGTTCCGGGTCTGGATGTCGCCCACATGGGAATTGCCTATTATGAAAAGGGAGTATTGAAATTGCTTCATGCTTCTTCCACCCGGAAAATGGTGGTTATTACGCAAAAAACATTGGCACAGATGCTGAAAAATAATAAAAGGTTTACGGGGATCAGGGTGGTAAGAATAAAATGATATTAAAAAAAGAGGAATTTTCATTCCTCTTTTTTAATATTGGCAGGTGATATTATTGCATTCATAGGAATTAAAGGTATCAGATACTTTTCTAACGGAGTCCCTTTCAACTTTGTAAAAAAGATACCTCTCAAAGCTCCAACATTAATTTCACATAGATGTTCCAAAGCATCCGGCAAATTTGTTTCAAAGCCTTTCTCTGTTTCCATCTTTATAAAGGCAGAAAACGGATCAATCCTAAAATTGGTGTATACACCTAATTCAGCCAAAACACAATTATCGTGAGCCGATTTATATCTTGCCTTAACTTCTACCCCAAACTCTCCTTTTTCTTGATCACTCTTAAAGCTATGAATAAAGTCCACTTTTAGATCATCTGGCTTAATCGTAGAATAATCATAATCGTAATTAAATCTATAAAGAGTTTCTGTAAGGTTCAGCAAAGATATTTTTATATTTACAGGTACTGTTTTTGCCATATTATCAATTGTATAATAAATTATGTGAGGAAACCAAATCATAGTTATAACTATACGACTCCTGTTCGTATTGAGGTATAAACATATTCTTTCGGGAAGGTTTAACCTCAATAGTTATCCTATGATTAATTGTACTTTCAAAGGCAACCTCCTCTCTATTATCAAGCAAATGAATATCTAAAGCATGTTCTATATCCGATAACGTGTCTGTAGTAAAGTTATGTTTCCCAGACAACCATTTAGATATTTCAGAGGGACGCTTGCCCAGTATTCTGGAAAACTCTTTCTGGCTCATATTGCGTTTTTCTAATGTCTTGGCTATTTTAGCGGCAATTGCCATCTTGGATGCAGTTCTTCGCACTTCATCTTCTGATATATCAGACAATATCAAGTCTAAAAAAGTCCCTTTTTTAATTTTCCTCATAATCATTTATAATAAGTTCTCCGGAAATAATTCCGTCTTCGTTTAATTTTAAATCTTTCTCTTTTATGCGCTCGTTTATCAATTCTGCTATCCGCTTTATTTCTTCAACTTTTCCTGACAAAACAGGATCTTCTTGATAAGCCCTTATACTTGGAGACTTATAGCCACCTCCTCCCAGTATAATTAAAGATGAACCATAGCGCAAACAATAAACTCTGATCCTCTTAGCCCATACAGCAGCCACACCATCCCCTAACCTTCCTTCATTCAACTTAAAAAAGTGTTCCTGGCATCCTACTTTATTCCCCATAGCTATTAGTTCTTTCACAATCTCTCTAATTTCATTAGGGTATAAAGGACCGTTTTCTTCTACAAATTGATCGAACAATGTGTCTTCCGCATCATCTAACAAAACAGAATAAATGTGTGCTTTGTTCCCTGAAAACTCTTCTAAATCAACTAACTCAACTTTCACTGGCCACTATTTTTGTTACAAAAGTAATAATTATTATTAGAATAAATAACTTATAAGTGAATTTTATCGTTTAAGTTCAATTATCGAAAGTCTTATAAATACTCATTCTATATCAAGAATTTAAACAAAAACAGCCGGAATTGCTAAATCGAAGCAATCCCGGCTGCGCCTAAAACATAATAACCGCTGTTACCTGTCGTTTATCTGTTTTTCCTTTTCCTGACTATCAACGGTGCTCCAAGCTCTTCCCGTTCCACCACTTCAAGAAAACCACTTTGTTCCAATTCAAATAAAGCCGGATATACACGTAGCTTATCGGCACCGGAGTTCTGGATAATGTCCTCTACCCTGACATTGTCCAAAAAAGAATTGATATAATTAATTACTCTTTGAGTATCAATTATTTTTTGATTCACATTATCCATACCCATAATTTGTTAACATCCAATTTTACATATTCTATATGAAAAGCAGAAATGCTGAAGCGATGCACAATGAAAAAAATATCCACTGTATAGCGAATAAAGAGATTCCTTTTCTTTATTCGCTATACTATACGACTTTTTGGAACATCAGCAACTTCATTACTTATAAAACTTAATGAATCCAAGAATTCCCCAGTACACAGTATATAATAGGCTCCTCAACATGCCCAACTTTTGATAGCGATAATAAAAAAGGAATTGTGCTTTAACCAGTTTCTTTTTCTTGCCTGTTGTAGAAGACGCCATCACCCGATAACTCGCCAATACCTCTTGATTACCATACGACTTACCTGCCAACTTCACAATGTCAAGCCAATAGGCATAATCATCCCTGATACTTTTTAACTCCTCTTTCAAATAAATTTTTCCATACACAGAACTATCATACAAACCAGTCAAACAGGCAATATGATTTGTCATTTGCATCTGTCTATAGGTCACTACTTCTTTAGCTCGATAAGGACGCAATATTTCTTCCGAGTTCTCATTAATCCGTTTGTAGGAGGCATGTACCACTATAGCACTCTTCCGTTTCATCAGGGCGAGTTGGCTTTCCAGAAAATCAGGTTCCCATAAATCGTCAGCATCCAGCAAAGCAATATATTGTCCTTTTGCATTTCTTATCCCATTGTTTCGGGCAGAAGCAGAACCGCCATTAGCTTGCCTCAGCAATACAATCCGCTTGTCGCGCCGGACATATTCATTTATAATTTCGGCACTATTATCTTTCGAACCGTCATCCACTACTATCATTTCCCAATTCGCGTATGTCTGCCTCAATACAGAATCTATCGTTTCACACACATACTTCGCTCCGTTATAAACCGGAGTAACGATAGATACCAAGCCTTTTTCCATACTATTTTTTGATTTTTCTAAACTAAAGAATTTTCCAGATTCAAAGCCCTTATGATTACCTGATGCATATCATAGTACTTATACTCTGCCAGCCTACCGCCAAAGAGCACCCTCTCCTGCGCATCGGCCAGCGCCTTGTACTGGGCATATAAAGCCCCGTTCCGCTCATCGTTCACCGGATAATACGGTTCGTCGCCCGGCTTCCACTCTTTGGAGTACTCTTTCGAGATAACCGTATCCGGCTGATTCCCGAATTCAAAGTGTTTATGCTCGATGATACGGGTGTAGGGAGTCTCTGCATCAGTGTAGTTCACCACCGCATTACCCTGATAATTAGCAACACCCTCCAGCAGTTCGGTTTCAAAACTTACTGTCCGGTACTCCAAGTGTCCGAAACGATAATCGAAATAACGGTCTATCTCGCCCGTATAAATTACCTTGTCTGCTATGGAATCAAAGTATTTCCTGTTCTCAAAATAATCTGTATCAAGCTTCACTTCGATTTCTCCCAGCAGTTTCTCTACTAACTTTGTATACCCACCGATAGGGATTCCCTGATACTTATCGTTGAAATAATTATTATCAAAGGTAAAGCGCACAGGAAGACGACGAATGATAAAAGCTGGAAGCTCCGTAGCCTTTCTGCCCCATTGCTTCTCCGTATAGTCTTTGATAAGCGTGTAATAAATATCTTTCCCAATTAAAGAAATCGCTTGTTCTTCCAGATTGTGGGGATTGATAATTCCCGATTCCCGCCTTTGTTCTTCTATCTTCGCAGCCGCCTGCTCCGGAGTAATAACTCCCCACATTTGGTAAAACGTATTCATATTAAAAGGAAGGTTGTAAAGCTTCCCCTTATAATTGGCTACGGGAGAGTTTGTGTAGCGGTTGAACTCTATGAATGAGTTAACAAAGTCCCATACATCCTTGCTACTTGTGTGGAAGATATGGGCACCATATTTGTGAACGTTGATGCCGTTCACATTTTCGGTATAAACATTGCCGCCTATATGCGAGCGTTTGTCTATCACCAAACACCGCTTTCCACGACGGGTAAGGACGTGCGCAGCAGTGGCACCGAAAAGTCCAGCACCAACGATTAGAAAATCATGCAACATTTCAATCTATATTTTACAATAATTTATCTAGAAGAGAACTCCAATATGAGTAAATATTATCAGGTGAGTATTTTTTTGAAATTATTGGCCCTTCTGCTGCGCATTTCCTTCTATCATTTTCATTCAATAGCATTTGGATTATTGCATTCTTCAGCCCAACAATATCATTCGGAGGAACTAACACCCCTCCACCATCTTTCAAAATATCTGACGGTCCTTCAGGGCAATCAAAAGAAACGACGGGCAATCCATAAGATATAGCTTCAATTAAAACCATTGGAAATCCCTCATATCTAGAAGACATGATAAACAATGAAGAAGAAATATACTCTTGTTCTATGTTATCAGTTACTCCACAAAATATCACATGGTTTTGTAAATGAAGTTTGTCCCGCAACCTTATCAAGTGCTTTTCCAAAACCCCACTTCCCCAAATGTGCAATCTCCATTTGGGAAAAAGTTTAAAAACATCAGGTAAAGCTTGTAGAAGCATGTCATATCCTTTTTGAGGTTCTAACCGGCCAACAGAAATCATTTTTAAAGATGATATATCCGATTTCTTTTGAGGATTAGAAAGAACTGGATTAGGAATAACATATACCTCGCTCAGATATCTATCAAAATGCCTTTTATCATTCTGAGTTAAAACTACAACCGCCTTAAATTTTTTATATATAAGAAGCCTTAGTCTTCTAACTATTTTTGAATAATAATTATAGTAAACATGCTCACATGCCACGACATTCTGTTTCTTTCCTATCAAATATAAAATTAGATTAACAGGAAATCCCTCTCCCATAATGATATCAAAATTATTCACTTTAAAATATCGTTTAGCACATGTAAGTATCAACCCAAACATACAAAGTCTTAGGATACCTCCTTGTTTTTTCAATGCATATTGATAATGAGAAAGAGATATTATTTTCACACTTGAATTAAAATGATAATTCATTTTCTCATGAGCCCTAAACAATGAAACAATAGTAATATCATGACCACGTTCTACAAAAAGATTACTTAAGATACTTAAAACCCTTTCAATACCTCCCGCCGAGGAGATATCTCCTACTACAAATGCAATTCTCATTATGATATCTTTCTTAATATAATAGCGTACTTTATCTTCACAATTAAATAATCAAACCAGCCAATATTATTTATAAAATGAACCATCTTATATGAACACCAATTAATACGAAGCGTTTTACGAATGTTTTTTACTTTTTCCCATAGCATATTTTTAGGATATCCAATAGCTCCTATTTCATTCATACCATGCTGGCGATACCAAATCAACGGCTGAGAAACATACCCAATTATTCCTTTTTTTACAACAGACAAGGCCACCCAATAGTCATGTACCCAACCTTTATCACTAATGGGTAATGACACTTTCTTTGCCGCATCATTAAACAACATAGTGCATCCGGCCATAGGACAAACTCCATTCAAATATTTTAAAGCAATGTCAGGAACTGTTTTCGTTATTTTCCACACAGACTCTGCAATAACATCCAATTTATGATTTACCAAAACCAAATCTGTAAAAACTAAAAGTGGAATTTGTAAAGTATAAATATCCTCCAATTCATTCATACGTTTCATTGACATGGAAATCTTATTTGACAACCATACATCGTCTTGATCACAAAACATATAATAGTCAGCATGCACTTGTGACAATAAATACATAAAACTTTTGAAAACGCCTATGTTTCCTTGTGTATCTTTTAACAAATATATATTGGGATATATATGTTCATAATTCTCAAGTATAGAAACTGTTTGATCAGTGGATCCATCATCACGAATATAGATATCAAAGGCTTCATATTCTTGATTTAGTAAGGAATCTATTTGCTCCTTTAAATATTTCTCACCATTAAAGGTAGACATCAAAATTGCAAGTGACATTATATAGGTATTATTTTATCATAAAACACTACTATTCCCATTATTATAATCGCATACGCAACAACTATACTTTTAGCAATCATTCGTGGTTTAAAAAGATATGTAAGCCAAGGAATTACAATAATTTCAACGATTAAAAAAAGTTCCTTACCGCGACCTGCAAGAACTGGGAATGTTGCAAAGAACACATAAAAAGCTAATGCGTATATATATATTTTAATCAATAAATATGCATATGAATTATATTTAGCAATTTCTCCTACCTTATTAAGTAACAAATACGCAATAATACACTGCACAATATGTACCCAATTAAAAACATTGATGTCAGAAGCCACACTATCACCTATTTCTTGTAATTCCAAATATGTATCTATTTTAGCCTGAATGAAGTTTATAGGTAATAATTTCAACAATGAAATAACCTTTATACCTGTAAAATAAAAGACGTATGACAATGGAATTAAGAATCCATACAAACGTTTATTGATAGAATGACAATTAAAATAATAAAAAGGAATTACCAAAAGTGCCGATACATGAAACATGGTCGCTATAAGCACAAAAAACAAAAACTTTTTTATATTTTTCTCATATATATATATATAACTTAATAATACTAACCCAGAAGCTACTCCAATACGGATTTGCGTCATCTCATGAAGCATAAAGAAACGACTAACATAAACTAATACGGACGATAAAACTAATGTTGATAACTTACTTATAGCAAGAAACTTGCAATACAGGCCCAGAAAAGCATATATGCAGAATAAAAATATATACCCCCCATCAAAACTATGAATAATCTGAGAAATCCACTTAAATGTCGGTTCAACAAGTGCATCCTGATAATGATTAAAATATGATATATAAACATCATAGTCACTTAATTGTACCCCTCGCGAATCAATATAATCACCATCCCTAAAAGCAGCAAAAAGAAATAACAATAATCCAACGGAGGAGAATACGATATTGATGTCTCTATTTTTTTTCGTTGGTATGAAGGATAGAAAACAAAGCAAAATAAAAAGAACTATAAATTCTAAAAACATATCTACAAATACAATTAACCTGTCGATTATAGATTTGTTTTTAAACCACCAAAAACACCTTTCCGAGCATCTTTCCAACCTTTATAAATAGCGAGTACTTTTTTCCACTTATTAGGTTCATAAAGCAATATCATTATAAACTCCTTATAATTTTTATATTTTTCCCTACGAATCCAATCTCTAAATTCATACTTATATTTATCAAACAAATAATAACGGTTACGAGTTATATAATACCTACGCACCACAGAATGAAATGTAGGAGTCATTTTGATGAACCCTAAAAAATATTTCCTTTTACAGTCTCCCAATCGATGTAAAAATAATGCAGTGTTCAATTGAATGATTTTATATTTAAAAAGATGCAGAGATAGGCAAAAATCTGTATCAACAGAGTCTATAAATAATTTATTTTCGAATCCACCTATTTCCTCATATGCAGCTAAGTTTATAACATTACCTGATGATATTACCACATCTACATATTCATATTTCGGTATCAAACTTACTTCAACTGTTTCGTCAGTAAAAATTGGACGAGCGGCAACAATTCCTAAATGCTTATTTCTATTGTCATATACAAATGACATCAATTTATTTACCATTGAAGGAGTCGCTTTACTATCCTGATCCATTGTCATTAACCAATCATACCCGGCCTTTATAGCAGAGATAGCAGCATAGTTCAATGCATATGCAATACCTTTATTCCCTCCTAAATTTATATACTCAATATGATTTATTGAAAGAAAGTATTCCACGATTTTTGAACTTAGTGAAAAATCGGAATTATCTATAACATAAAGTTTATCAACATCATTTATATACGATGAAATATTTAACAGTAAACTAATTTCATCCGGATTATAAAGAATAACTGTAGCAGCAACACGAATACACATATTAATATAAATACAAATTTAGCAATATAATCTACGACCGAACCCGATCAGAACCACATTCATTGATTTATTTTATCTATTATGCAACTCATCAATTTAGCAAAATCAATTTCTTGCTTTTTTCTTATCTTTGTATATTGTTCGTAACTTAGAGATTGATAATATTGATATTCTTTATGTAATTGTACTATTTTAAAAAATAAATCATTTTCATAAAAAGGAGAAAAGTATAATACTGCATTTGATAATATTTCAGGCATAGAACAGACATTAGAAGTTATTACCGGTACTGAATACTTTAAAGATTCGATAGGAGGATATCCAAAACCTTCTGTATATGACGCATATATTAGTGCCCAGGCTTTCTGATATAAATTTTCCATATCGGAATTAGACACATAGCCCAAAGCTATCACATTTTTTGTTTCAACTTGCATATTTAAACCAGTAACCACTATATACATATTAGGAAAATTGCTAACCACTTTATCAATACATTTATTCAACACATTGAAATTTTTATTATCTCTATTCGCATTTACAAATAATAAATATCTTTTTCCTGACGAAAAAAGATTCTGTATTGTTACATCATCAATATTATCACAACGAATATAGCTTTTTGGCGGCGGATACAATACTGTTATATTTTTCACTTTCAATTCGGGAAAAAAATACAATATAGAACTTGACGAATAATTAGAAACTGTGTATAAAGAAACATTTGCTTTCCCTAAAAATTGTCTAATATTACCGTACTGTTTTAAAACTCTATTTTTAGTAGAATATTTACTCTTCTCATTCCAATAGTCAATAGTTAATTTTATATAGTTTTTTATTGTATGCTTATACATAAAATGGATATTATTCTGGGTAATTTCAATATCGCCAATATCATGCATAACACATATTACTTTGCAGTATATATTATTCAAATCATATGGATTATATCTTTGAATAATACCTATAAATAAAATATCAATTTTGCAGACATTAATTATATTTGACAACTTCATCTTTCTAATATCAAACATTTCTATTTGTTTAGAAAACTCATCAAAGTCATTATCTATAAATAATAATTCTGAATCATATACGCCATATATATTAATTGAGTTGCATAGCAGTAATTCATCAAATACCTTTTTAACATACTCTCCACCCCCACTACGATAATCTTGTAACGAGATTAAATCAAATAGTACATTAGTCATATCATTCTTGATCAAAAGATTTTTAGTAAATTCTAAATAATTCCCTCCTCACTTTCAACAAGGTTTTAAATGACGCCCTTCAGCCCACTCATTCCAAGTTAAAAAAAGAAGATTGTCATTAAATAAAACCAGCTTATCTCAACTTACGAACACTTATTCATTAATAACGACTTGAAACGCACCGTTAATGAACGAAAAGCATTATCCCCTCCTATGAACAAGAAAAAGCTGAATATGGAATAGCAAGCCAAAAGTTTTAAAGCATATAAGCCCCATTGTCCATAAGAATATGTCGGTATTAATAAATAACTATCTGATAGAACAGAAATGCAAATAAAAGAAATGGCTATCAACAGGAAATACTTTAAATGTCGCACTACATATTCCAGTATATTCTCCTTGAACCCATACCTGTACAAAAAAATAGGCTTCCACCCACAAACTATGAGCAACAGACTGATAATGACGCCAGACAAAATGCCAGATAACCCCCAAAAATAGCCTAACACTACAGATAACCCCAAATTAAGCGCGGCTTCCATCATAGGTGCCCAAACATCTTGAAATAAACCATAGGCAAACAGGAAAGTTTCGTTCGTCCGTGCCAAATTAATAAAAGTAATGCCTATTAATATGAAAAATGCAGACTGATTTAACACAAACTCCTCGCCCACCCACAAAGAAATAAAACTATGAGCTAATTTATACATCCCAAAACAAGCAATAGAAGCAAGCCATATTCTCAAGGAAGTCAATTCCCAAAACACCCGCTTAATACACCGTTTGTCACCTTCTGCAACTAAACTACCCACCCCTGCATTCACGCTCCGTAACAATGCATCCATTAATAAAGAAAGCCCTGTCACTATAAGCATGTAATTGCCATAAATAGCAACCAAAGTCAAGGAAGAATAAGCATAGATAATCAAAGGGCTGGTCTGGAGAAGGACAAATCCTGCTATTTGATGAAAAAATACCTGCTTGGTTTTACTGATAATTTCTGGATAGATTCGCCTTAACCGATCTCCATCATTCACTACCGTTTTTAACCATGGATATTCCCGCTTCAATAACTTATCTAAAGCAATAGCCGTAGTGACCGACATCAGCAACTCTAAAATCATCCAATGCACATATCCATTGCTCAAATAGCTGATAACAAATATTTGCAGGATTACTTTTATAACCTTAAAGCCCTGTATATTCAGCGTTATCTTATATTCCTTTTGGTCAGCAGTCAGCACTATCTGACGATAGTTGACAAAGTAGCTTAGGAGAGTACTGACCAACAGAACGGAAAACGAACCGTAAGCATACCACAAAGGAACTTCTGCCTTTTCAAAAATCAACGGAAAGAAACACATCAAAATGCAGGCACCAACTATTACCACGTATGCCACCCGCCGATAAAGCCATCCTTGTACGGAAACAATTTCATTTATAACTTGCGTATTCTTTTCATAAATAGGTTTGTAGAGCGTAAAAGCAATAGCACCGCCAATTCCCAACTCCGCCAGATTCAAAAAACCTATCAGGTTTTGCGCCGTAGTGTTCAGTCCCAGCACCTCCGCTCCCAAATAGTCCAAAAAGACTTTGCGAGAGAAGAACTGAAGAACTAAATTAATGAAATAAAAGATAAGGGCTACCTTCGCATTTTTGATGCTCTTGGCAGTCCGGGAAGATTCAGACACGTGAAATATATTTATATTAAAACATTTTATAACAGACTATTTGCTTTTAAAGCATTTACCAAAATCTGATATATATTTTCAAGAGATTACTTCGAATTAAGAATAGAGATAATGATAATTTTATCGTCAGATTTTGTATAATAAATAACACTTGGGGGGTATTGACTAAATAGCTAATTTCTATTCATTCACTCTATTTAAAAGAGAAATCAAGTCTTCTGTCGCAGAAAACAACCAATTTATTTCCATCCCATTCGCCTATCAATCAAGTCTTCAACCTGTTCGTGAGGAATACCTCGCCCTGCCTTACATTCTGCGATGGCATGTTCCGCAAGTTTCTGCATAAAATCCACAGGTATAGATGCAACGAAATCATCCACACTGCGAGCGGTTTCATACATCATCGACGCTTCACTCGCCATCTGATTTTCCGTTTTCTGCTCTTCGTATGGTTTGGATTTGCTCATAACTTCCTAATTTTATTCAAAGATATACTGAAATATCGAGACTTCCTAACAGGATTCTGCTTATCTCAGAAAATAGTTTAGAATTTCTTCCCGAACACTATATTCATAAACGTCATAAAAAGTATCTTGATGTCAAAGCCCCAAGAACGGTGTTCCAGATAGAACAAATCGTAACGCAGACGGCGGAGCATTTTCTCCAAAGTATCGGTATAGCCATTGTAAAGAGTGGCATATGATGTGACGCCCGGACGGATCTGGAACAAATAACGATAGCGAGGATCCTCCTTCATTATTTGGTCGATAAAGAACTGACGTTCGGGACGGGGACCGATAAAGGCCATATCACCACAGAACACGTTCCAAAGCTGGGGAAGCTCATCCAAGTGGTGGTCGCGAAGAAAACGGCCTACTTTAGTCATACGGGAGTCTCCCTCACCGGCATACAGGGCCGGGCCATGCTTCTCAGCATCCAGCTTCATGCTGCGAAACTTATAGATGTTGAAAGGACGACCGAAACGGCCGATACGCTCCTGCTTGAAGATAGCGGGACCACCGTCTTCACGCTTCACCGCTATATAACAGAGTAAAAATAAAGGAGAAAAAACAATGAGCGCGCCAAGGGCCAGAATACAGTCGCCGATACGCTTTACGTTACGCTCAAAGGCATTCATTCCGTCGGGAATGAAATGATCATCCTTCTCAATTGGTTCCATAAAAATATAAAAGTCTTAGTTTAGTTCTATTTTCTTCCTATTCTATCACTTCGTAAGGATAAGGATTCTCCTCAATGTTACGAAGCTCTTCAATGATCTCGGCCTGTCCGGAGGACAACGAGGTATTGTCCCAGCTCCCTATTATCTCGTGGGCTTCACGAAGCAGGGCCTCTTCATAGACCTCACCATAGCAATAAGTGAGCAAGCGCACTTTCAGCAAGGAGGCGGGAAGCTGTTCGAGCACCTCAAAAGCACGATCAAGCACAGACTGCTTATTACGCTCCTTATTACCGTAGTCATAAATCGTGGCATTATAGCCTAAAAGGAGAGCCAGACAGAGATTGGCCTCTTCATCGGAGGTGCTACCCCGGAGCAAGAAAAGAGAATCGCACTGCAGAAGGACATCCTTATTCAAACGGCAAAAGGTGTCTGAATAGATAGGCTCACCGTCTACACCAAGATAAATCAGCTCGTGAGCCAAACGCTGGAGCTCAAGAGCA